>JACDJC010000377.1_pt1 | contig 54862 bp, 46 predicted proteins | sample 7454191 | NCBI WGS metagenome assembly JACDJC01 (sample SAMN14253291, study PRJNA609438) | sludge metagenome | isolation source: sludge after 25d culture with pyrite and EDTA | collected 2018-12-20 | reverse complement strand
CGAGGCAGCAGTCCTCGAAGTCGTTCCACACCACACCCTGTTCGGTGAGCAGCACGTTGCCGGGGTGGGCGTCGCCGTGCTGCGCCGTCGCCGGCAAACTGCGCACCGATGCGAGCAGCGCGTCGCGTTCCCCGAGCATGTGCTCCACCTGCGCTGCCGGCAACAACCCGTGCTGCTTGCAACACGCGAGGGCGAGGTCGAGGTCGGTGGTGGCCGGGCCGAGCAGCGGCAGCTCACCGGCATAGCCGGCAAGCGCGCCGTGCAGCTCGACGAGCGACTGCAACAACTGGTCGGCCGGCGGTCGCACGCCCACACGGTGCGGCACGTGCTGCCACGCAGTCATCCACCACCCACTCACATGATGCGGGCCCGGCGGCAGCTCACCGGAGCACGGCACCACCGCTGCGCCCACCTCTGCCAGGTACGAGCCGAGCGCGACCTCGCGCTCGAGGAACGGCGCCGGCTCGCCACGGATGAACGCCGTGAACGTGGCCACACGAACCACCACCGGGGCCGGATGGAGGTGCACCAACAGGTTGCTGCCGTCCTTCAGCACCACTGGCTCCGCCACCGGCAGGCCGTGTGCCGCGCCGAGCGCGAGCGCCGCGGCGAGCGGCGAGCTCATGGCTGCCAGCGGTACCGCACGTCGGGAGCGCGCTCTTCGTTGGCGGCACCCTCGGTGAGCTCCTCGGCGACGAAGCCGTGGCGTTCGTAGAAGCGGCGGGCCGGCTCGTTCACCTGGAACGTCCACAGCTGCAGGCCATGTGGGGAACGCTCCTTCGCCAGCTGCACCAGCTTGTCGCCGAGGCCGCGGCCCATCCACGCAGGGTCGAGGTAGAGGTGTTCGATCCAGCCCTGCTGATCGCGACCGGGATCGAGCACCATCAGCGCGACGATGGTGCCGTCGACCTCGGCCACCCACATGTCGGTGCGACCCACCACTTCGTCGGCCATCCAGCGGCGCACCTCGCGGTCGGCGTGCACCAGCGGCACCGTCGGCAGCGCGAAGGCCCGCGATCGCAGGTACACCTGGGCGCACTCGACCGCGTCGGTGTGGCGAGCGATGCGAATACGGGCGTCGCCGGGTTGCACCGCACGCAGGATGCCTTCCAACCCGGCTTCGGCGGTGTCGACCGCGTTGTGCCACAGGAACCACTTCACGTCCTGACTCTCACCCTGCGGCGGGGTGGGCGGCACCTGCGGCGACTCGATGAGGTAGCGCAGGTCGAGGTGCGTGTGACCCTTCGGACCACCATGCACGTCGACGTGCAGCAGCTGCGGGCCGTCCTCCCCCGCCGGGCCGACCAGTTGCGCCGGCAGGCCGGTCTCCTCGCACGCCTCACGCAACGCTGCCGACCAGGGCAGCTCACCGGCGTCGATGTGGCCGCCGGGCTGCAGCCACATGTTCATCCGCTTGTGCAGGTGCAGCAGGACCCGCCGGCGATCGTCGGTGACCACGATGGCGGAGGCCGTCACGTGCACCTTGTTGGCCTGCTCGGAGAACGGTTGCTCGAGGGCGTCGTAGAGGCGGAGGAACGACGCAACCGAGTCGCGTTCGCGGGCGTCGACCGGGCGACGGGCGACCACTGCAGAGCGAATCAGCTGTTGGAGATCAGGCACCCGACCACGGTAGGCGGTCGAGGAGTGTTCGGTGCTGCACGACTTCGTCAAAATCGCCACTTCAGGAAGGGCCCGAACGCGCCGATAGTCACTCCGAACGGTGGCGGGGGGCAAACCAACCGCCCGGAACCGCAACCACGACGAGGCGGGAAGAACACATCATCATGGAACCCGACGCACAACTCGCACCACGAGTGCTGCTGGCAGTGGCCGACCCGCTGTTGCGGCGGGTGGCCTCATCGGCCCTGCGAGCGCGCGGCTACTCGGTGAGTGCCACCACCGAAGAAGAGGCGGCGCTCACCTTGGCCCGCTCGTTCTCTCCCGACGTGGTCATGGTCGACCTCGACTTGCCCAGCCCAGAAGGCGGCTACCTGTTCGACACCATGCGAGCCCTCACGGATGCGTACATCGTCGGCATTGCTCCCCCCGATGCCGACATGGCCCGCATCCGTGCTCTCCGAGCGGGCGCCGACGATGTCGTTGCAGCCACGCTGAACCCCGACGAGTTGGCAGCGCGCTGCCAAGCGCTGTTGCGCCGGCCACGCCAGCTGCACGCTCGCTGGGACCCGATGCAGGCATCGGTGATCGCCCTGGGCGCATTGACAGTCGACGTGGGCCGCAAGGAGATCCGCGTGCACGACGCCGATGTGCCCGTCACCCGCATCGAGTTCGCGCTGTTCGAGCAGCTGTGCCGCCGGCCCGCCGAGGTGTGCTCGCGCACTGAACTGCTGGAAGAGGTGTGGGGCCCGAACTGGGTGGGCGACACGCATGTCGTCGACGTGCACCTCAGCAACCTGCGCCGCAAGCTGCAGCAACGGGCACCCGAGCTGCGTTTCATCCACACCGTGCGTGGCGTGGGCTTCCGCTTGAGCAACGATCTGCTGCGCTCGATCGATGAACCCATCGTCACCAGCCAGGCGAGCTCGCCGCAGACCACTGCCGTCGTGACTGACGCCCCGGGCCACAACGACGAGACCGAGACCGACCGCGAGTTGATCTCCGCCTGATTCGAGGCACCGGGTCAGCGAGTGACGGCAGCCTCGTACGCGACGCCACCCACGACCGTGCCCCACACGGCGATGTCCTTGATGGCCATCGGCGCCACGTCGAGCGGTGAGGCGTCGAGCACAGCGAAGTCGGCGTACTTGCCGCATTCGATGCTGCCCAGCTCACCATCGAGATGCATCTGGTAGGCAGCGTCTTGCGTGACGGCCCACAACGCGTCATAGGCAGTGATCTTCTCCTGCTCGCCGAGCACCCGACCCGATGGTGTGGTTCGGTTGACCGCACACCACATCAGGTGCAACGGGCCCAGCGGCGTGACGTTAGCGTCGCTGTGCAACGAGAACGGTACGCCCACTCGCTTGGCGGTGGCGCACGGCTCCATCCGGTTGGCGCGTTCGGGGCCGACGGTGAGCTCGTAGTGCTGGTCGCCCCAGTACCAGATGTGGTTGGCGAAGATGTTGGCGCACATGCCCAGTGCCTTCATGCGGCGGAAGTGAGCCTGGTTGGTGAGCTGCGAGTGCTGCACCGTGTGCCGGTGGTCGAGCCAGGCGACGTCCTTCAGCACGGCCTCGACCGCGTCGATGGCAACGTCGATGGTGGCTTCACCGTTGCAGTGCATGTGCACGTTGATGCCGGCATCGTGGAACGGACGCAACCAGTCGACGAGTTGCTCGGGGATGGTGAGCAACTGGCCGTGGTCGGTGCCGGTGTAGTAGCCCGGCCAGTTCATTGCTGCGGTCCATCCCTGGATCGACCCGTCGAGCACGAACTTCACGCCGGGGAAGCGCAGCTTCTCGGTGGCCTCTTCGGCCTGCATTCGCTTGATGGCGGCGGCGACGGAACCGAAGTCGGCGGATGCGCCCGGCATCGCGGGCAGGCTGTACAACGCCACGCGTGATGGGAATTCGGGATCGTTGACGATCCGCTGCCACCGACCGAGTGCTGCCGGGTTGAGCAACACCTGGCTGGCAAGATCGGTGACGCACGTGACGCCCACCTGGCGTGCCATCCGACCGAAGCCCCACAGGCACTCCTCACCGGTGGCCGCCTTCATGAACGGCACGAGTGCGCTCTGCGCCAGTGCCATCGCCGACATCTCCTGCAGTTCGCCGGTCGGTTCGCCGTCGTCGCCCTTGGCCACGCCGATGGTGAGGCAGTCGCGAGTGATGTCGTGCCTGGCCAGCATCGCCGAGTTGACGGTGCCCAGGTGCGAGCTGGCATGCAGCAGGAAGATCGGCCGAGTGCTGGAGACCGAGTCGAGGTGGCCTTTGTGCAGCCGCTCGCCGGGGAAGTAGATGGGGTCGAAGCCCACCGTGAGCAACGGCTCGGTGGGGTCGGCCATGGTGGCATCGATGCGCCGCAAGTCGGCGAGCACTGCATCGATCGACCGCAGGCCCGGCAGGCGGCGGCCGTCGGGGGCCATGCGGTCGAAGTAGCCCTGGTAGCTGAACAGCCCGGTGAGGCCTTCCATCGCGTGCGCGTGCACCTCGATCATCCCTGGCACCAGCACCTTGTCGGCGAACGTGGCGTCGAGCGTGTACTCCCCCCACCCGGCCACCTCCTGCAACGTGCCGACACCGAGCACCTTGCCGTCGCGCACGGCCACGTGCGTGCCTTCAGGATTCGAAGGGTTCATGGTGACGATCTTGCGGGCCACGAACACGGTGATCGGATGCGTCACACAAGCTCCTCGTCGAGTGGATCGGACCGCTGGCGGTCGACATGCAACTCTTGCAGCATTCGGTCGACCGCCTCGACGTCGGAGTGGTCGGAGTAGTCGGAGTGGTCGGAGTGGTCGGGTAGCCCGATGAGCACCAGCCGCGTCACGCGATCGGCAGGCACCCACGGCGAGCCGCGAACGATCGACCAACGCGCCCCGACCAGTTGGAAGACGTGGGCCACCTCGGGCTGCTCGACCAGGTGCAGCACGCCCTTGCCGCGAACGATGCTCGCCGGCAACGCGGCGACGGTCGCGCGAAACCGACCGCCGTCGATCGCGTGCGCGTCGCTGAACGACCAGGTGCGATGAGCGTCGAAGTGCTCGTCGTGGCTCTGCCGGTCGAACGCTACATGCGACCCGCCGAGCAGTGCGGCGACCGGCAGCCGGGCACCCACGGTCTCGACCACGCGACTGTCGGGGGCGATGTCGGCCAGCCACTGCCGAAGGTCGTTGCGTTGGTCGGTGGTGATCAGGTCCGTCTTGTTCAGCAGCAGCAGGTCCGCGCCGCGCAGTTGCTGCAGCACGTGGCGACCCACGTGACGATCGATGCTGCGCCGGCGCACCGTCTCGGCGTCGGCAACGACGATCACGCCATCGAGCCGGAAGCCCGGCAGGTGCGCGTACTGTGCGGCGGCCACAGGATCCGACACGCCACTGGTTTCGATGACCACCCACTCCGGTGGTTGCGGGCGATCGAGGATGCCCAGCATCGCCTCCACCAAGCCACCTGCCAGCGAGCAGCAGATGCATCCGTTGGCAAGACTGATCGTGTCGCCATCGGCAGCTTCGATCAGGTCGGCATCGATCTGCAGTGCGCCGAAGTCGTTGACCAGCACCGCAATGCGGAACCCGTTGGCGTTGCGCAGGAGGTGGTTCACCAACGTGGTCTTGCCGGCGCCCAAGTAGCCACCGATGACGGTGACAGGAATCGGTGGCTGCGCCGGCTCGCTCATTCACACGCAGGCTAGGCGGTGCCCTCAGCCGGTACTGATCCGTGCAACGGCTCGGCGGCACCCACGTCGCCCGGCGGTTCTCGCAGACCCGGTGTCACCGCCGGCATCAGCGCGGTGAGCACGCCGATGAGCAGCAGCACACCACCGCCGACCTCGGCAGCGTTGGGGGCATGGTGCAGCAGCAGCCACGCCGAGGCCATCGCGACGACGGGAGCCAACAGCACCCAGGGCACGACGGCCGAGGCCGAGTAGCGCGACAGCAGCGAGTTGAACACCGCGTACCCCACCAGCGAAGCCAGGCCGGCGGTGTACAGACTGGAAGCGGCGGCCTTCCACGAGAAGCCGACGAGTGCCTGCCCCACCGCCTGCGGCCCGTCGAGCGCCAGTGCCAACGCCAGCAGCGGCAGCGGCACGATCACTGCCGACCACACCGTCAGCGACAGCCCTCCGCGAATGCCCGAGGCGCGCGACACCACGTTGCCGATGCCCCACGACAGGCCGCCGAGCAGGCACAGGCACAGTGCCAGTGCGGGCACGTGCCCACCGCGCCCGACGGCAACGACGACCAGCCCGAGTGCCCCCAGTGCGACCCCGACGATCTGTCGCCGGGTCGGCAGCTCACCAAGTCGCACGGCGGCGATGACGATCGTGAAGATCACCTGCGACTGCAACACCAGCGCCGCGAGACCGGGGGGCATGCCCGCGTGCATGGAGGTGTACAGGAACCCGAACTGACCGAGTGACATGAACACGCCAACGGTGGCGACCGTGCGCCACGGTGCGATCGGGCGACGTACGAAGAACACGGCCGGAACGACCACGATCGTGAAGCGAATGGCTGCGAACAGCAACGGCGGCACACCCGCCATCCCCCAGCTGATGACCACGAAGTTGAAGCCCCAGATGGTGGCAACCAGCGCGGCGAGCATGGAATCGCGTGAGTTCATCCTCAATAGCCTGCCTGAACTGTCGATGAAGCACTAGCAAATGGTTGTGAACTGTTTCATGTAGTGTTGCTTCATGATCGATCTGGACGCGCTGGTCTCGCTCCGCGCAGTCGATGCGCATGGTTCGGTCGTCGCCGCGGCGGCAGCCTTGGGCTTCACGCCCAGCGCCATCTCGCAACAGGTGAAGCGCCTCGAGCGACAGGCAGGCGTTGCGCTGCTGGAGCGCGTCGGTCGCGGGGTGATGCTCACCGAACAGGGGCGGCAGCTGGTGGATCACGGCGCTCGCCTGCTGACCGATCTCGAGGAGATCGAAGCCGGTCTGCACCGCAGCACGAGCACGGTGGCGGGTCGCATCCGGCTGGCTGCGTTCTCCACTGCGATGCGTGGCCTCGTCGCGCCGGCACTCCCGGCGCTGCTCGCCGACCATCCTGAACTGCAGGTGAGCGTCATCGAGCACGAACCGTGGGACACGATCGAGCTCGTCGCCACCGGGCAGTGCGAGGTCGGCGTGGTGCACAGTTGGGGCAACGCGTCACTTGCCATCCCCGAACACGTGCAGGCCGTCGTGGTCGCTCACGATGTCGCCGATGTGCTGGTGCCGGCCGGCCACCGATTGGCCGGGCGCACCCGCGTGTCACCCAAGGACCTCGTCGACGAGCACTGGATCGCCACTCCCGAAGGCACGATCTGTCGTGAGTGGCTGCACCGGATGTACGACGGCACGACGCGGCTGCCACGGATCGCCCATCAATCGATCGAGTTCGAGTCACACATCGCACTGGTCGCAGCGGGCCTCGGCATCGCACTGGTGCCGCGCCTGGGGCGAGCGGCGCTCCCCCACAGCGTGGTGGCTGTTGCCGCTCACAACCCGGTGCCCACTCGCGAGATCGCCGTGCTGCACCGTCGCAGCATGCGCGAGTCGCCGGCGATCGCCGCCGTGGTGGAGGCGTTCCGTCGCCGCCCGCACGCGCTCAGCCGGTGATCCGACCACGAACGTTCGCAGCAGTGCCGGGGTGTTCATCTCGTGGCACGGAAACGCCGGTTGGCACCCCCCGCAACCACAGCTGTCGTCGCCGTCGAGCAAGTACCCCACACATCCCTGTCGAGAGCGATCGGGCGTGACGCCGGTGACCGACCAACCAATGCAATCAGAGCACTCGCGCTAGCAGTACTCGGCGGCGAGCCACCACCGGCCGCGCTCGAGGGTGAGCAGCAACAGCCGGCCCGAGCGGGTGAGCACCTGGAACCGGGCCATGCGACGGTGGCGAGCGGTGTCCCACCAGCGCTCCTCCACCGGCCATGGGCCCGCCCACGACTCCACCGGTTCGAGCGCACCGTGACCCGACGACCCGTGACCCGACGACCCGGCCGACGACGAGCTCAGTTGCACGGCGTATGGCGGTGCGCTGACAGCCCCTCGGCCGGTGACCGTCACGGGTGCCCCCGTGATGTCGAACACGTCGATCGGCCGTGCCGGATGGTGCACCACCGACGGCGACGGCGACGGCAGGCGGCCGGGCCATGGCCGGTCGGCCACCGCCAGCCGCTCTGCGGGTTCGAGCAGATCGGCAGTCACCGCCGGCACCCACGTGTAGGCATCGTGCGGCTGGCGGCCACCCTGCGCCGCCGGCACCAGCACCAGCTGCTCGCCCGCCACGGCCACCAGGCGTGCAACGGCACGCACCGCCCACTCGTCGGCCTGGGTGCGGCCACCCCACAGGCCCAGCTGCACGCCATCGTCGCTGCGCAGCTCCACCGGGTCGAGGCGCAGCAGCACCACCCCGGCGGTGATGGAACCATGCTGCGCCCACGCATCGAGCTGCCAACGCACACGCTCGACCATCGCTGCCGCGCCGAGCCCGCTGCTGCGATACCACAGTCGCTCGCTGTGCTCGCCGTGCTCGGTGTGCGCGGCAACCACCAGGCGAGTGCACACTCGACCTTCGGCGGCGAGCCCGCCAACCAGCTCTTCCGCCAGTTGGCGGGCCACGAACACCAGCGCATCGCTGTGGTGCACCGGCTGCTCGAACACACGCTGCACCTGCATGCCGGCGGGCGGGTCGTGCGTGCCGGGCAGGCGATCGTCGCCACCACCGGCGAGGCGGTGGGCGAACGCACCCTGCGGGCCGAAACGGGCCAGCACATCGGCCTCGGGCAGCGCGGCCAGTGAGCCGAGGTGATGCAGGCCCAACCGGTTGAGCAGGTGCACGAACTCGGGCGACACCCCGGCCACCACCGACAGCAGCCGTACCGGCAGCGGCGCGAGGAACGTTGCCGTTGCCTGCTGCCCGGGCTCGATGACCACCGGCTGGGCACGGCGGGCCGCACGGCGAGCAGCGATGCCGGCGGCGAAGCGGCCATCGGCCACACCCACGCCGAAGCCGCCGACGCCGGCAAGCGACAACCCGGCCGTAGTGGTGACGGCCTCGGTGGCGACACGCTCGACGGTGGCAGCCATCGCCGCATCGCCCCCGAAGTAGCGCGACGGACCGCGCGACATGAACGTGAGCATGCCCGGCTCGGTGACCTCGACTCGCGGCACCATCGCCCCCACGGCGCGCACCACCTGCTCGAACGCACGGGCATCGCGGGCCGGATCGTGCTGCTCGACGCGCACCGACGGGCAGCGAGCCTGAGCGTCGCGCCGCCGCTGACCAACGGCGACGCCTTCGGCTCCGGCTGCTGCCGAATGAGCCACCACCTGGTTGGCATGCAGCACGACCACCGGCTCCGAGGCCGACTGAGCCGACGACGCGCTGGCCACCACCACCGGCCAGTGCGGGCACCACAGCACCCCGAGGCGCGGTACCGGCGTTCGGGTGACGGACGACGACCTCACCGGCTCACCCCGTGGCGGACAACGGAACGGACAACGGAGCGGGCAACGGAGCGGGCAAGGGAGCGACGGTGGACGAGACCGCCTCCACCGCACCGTCGGCGGTGGGCAACCACAGCTCGGCCCGACGCGCGCGCGGCACCCGCCGACCGTCGAGCTGCACGCTGACGCGCCGGCCACGAGCCACGCCATGACCCTCACCCAACCCCTGCCACGCGGTGTCGGTCGCCACGAACCGCAGGTCGGCGCCGAACGGCCCGGGGGCACCACCGACCCCCGCCACCGTGAACATCACCGCACCTCGCTGCTGCAGGCGGGCCGACAGCCGACGGGCGGTACCGGCCCGCACCCCGTGCACACCAGGGCCCAGCAGCAGCACGTCGAACCCGTCGATCATCGCGGCCAGCACATCGGCCCATTGGGCATCATCGAACCGCTGCGCCGGCTCGGCCACCATCACCAGCCGCTCGGGAGCCAGACCCAGCTCGACCGCCGCGGCCACACTGACTTCCGCCAGGCCGGCGACCCCCACCCAGGCGCCGGCTTGCGACGGCCCCGCGGCCAGCGCAAGTGCCAGCGAGACGGCAGCCGCCCCGTCGCACTCGACGACGCTGCCTCGCTGCACCGCCGCCTGCGGCAGCAGCTCATCGAAGGCCGCCAGCAGCGGCATGGTGCGCTGCAGCGCCGCTGCACCCGACAACAGCCCGCTGCCGGCGAGCTCGGCGAGGTTGGTGATGCGAGAACCCATCCGGCCACACTATCGAACATACGTACGACCCGCCAACGGCGGCGCGGCAGCGGGGCTCAGGCGGGAAGTCCCGCCGGCGTCGCGCCCGAACCGCGCTGCGACAGCTGCTCGGCAAAGTCGCGAGCCGATCGTGCCCAGCCATCCGCCCCGAGCACGCGAGCGTGGTCGAAGTCGTGCACGGCGAGCCCACCCACCGCCAGGTACACGGTGGCGTCGAGGCCGTCGCGCAACGCTGCCAGCAACGATGTCGCGGCGTCGAGACAGCTCATCGAGGTCACCGACACGCCCACCGCCACCAGATCGGGCATCTGTTGCGCCGCCTTCACGAACGAATCCAGTGGCATGTCGCCGCCGATGTCGGACACCTCCCAACCTTCTCCGCGCAGCAGATCGGCCAGCAGTGCAACCGGCAGCGAATGTCGCTCACCTTCCGGTGAGCCCAACAGCACCACCCCTCGTGTGCGTCCGCGGCGAGCGAAGCGAGGACCCAGCCGGCCGATCAGCCGAAAGGCGATGCCGGTTGCCCGATGTTCGATCGATACTTCCAACTCGCCGGCGGCCCACCGCGTGCCGATCGACTGCATGGCCGGGCTGATGAGGTCGAGGTAAATCTCGTCGAGCTCGGCCCCGGCCGCCAACGCCGCCTCCACCACACCCCACGCACCGCGAGCATCGCCGGCGACCAGTCGCGACTCCAGCCGCGTGGCCCACGGTGCCCGCCGCCGCCCACCACCGGCGGCAGGTGCGGCATCGGAGCGGAACGTCTCCAGATCGGCACGGGCCACCTGCCACGTGCCGCCCACCTTGTTCGCCGGCAACAGGCCCAGCCGCACGTAGCGATAGGCGGTCATGTAGTGCACGCCGAGCAGCTCGGCTGCCTCGTTCAAGGTGAGAGTTGCGGCGATCACCGACGCAACCGTACGGCCGGAGACCCGGCACTGCGTAACGCAGCCGCCCGGATTCTCAGTGACCGGCCTTCCACTTGGCCAGTGCTGCTCGGCTGCGATCGACCAAGGTGGACGGCACCAGTGACAGGTACGCGGCCTCGGGGCCGCTGACACCCTCGGCAGCGGTGGCGGCAGCCGGAGCCGCACCGGCATCGGGCGCGACGTCGTCGAACGTGGGCATCTCCATGCCCGGCTTCCAGTACTGGTAGAGATCGCGCACGACGTCGCCGAGGCCTGCGCTGTCGCAGCCCTTCGCCAGATCGACGGTGATCATGTTGCCGAACACGTGCACCGTGGCCACCTGGCCGGTGGAGAGCAGGTTGCGAGCCAGAGCGGCCGCCGGTCGCGAGCCGATGGCCTCGGCGACGGAGTGGAACACCTCGTGCCCCATGCCCGTCAGGTTGCGGTTGGCCTCGAAGCGAACCACACCGGGGTTCGAGCTGGACTTTTCGATGACACCGATCTGCTGACCCATAGTTGTGCCAGCGTAGTGCCGGCAACACCGCCGACGAAGCCCGGCCCTCGTACGATCGCCGGTGATGATCACACAACACGAGTTCGGCACCACGACGTGGATGGATGTCTTCGACCCGACCAGCGAGGAACTCGAGTCGCTCGACCAGCAGTTCGGTCTCGGTGATCGCACGTTCGACGAGGCCCGCCGCCGCGCCGCACGACCCACGATGCAGCGCTTCGCGGACCATGCGTACGTGGTCGCGTTCAGCGGCAGCTTGGGCGAGGTCGACATGTACGTGGGCGATGGGTGGTTCATCACTGTTCGCCTCCACGACGACAAGGGTCGCGAGTGGGACCCCACCGTGGCGCTGGCCCGCATCCAACGCTTGGCCCCCGATGTGAGCGCGGGGATGATGCTGGCCACGGTGATCGAGGAACTGGTCGACGGCTACTTCGACTCCACCGACATCCTGGAGGACCACCTCGAAGGCATCGAGGACCGCATCTTCGGCGAGCCGCTGCAGGCAGAGCGGCAAGTGCAGCAGGATCTGTTCGGGGTGCGGCGGAAGCTCTTGGAGCTGCGACGTGCAGTCGTGCCGCTGCGCGAGGTGCTGTCGGCACTGCTGCGCAAGGAAGTGCAGTGGGTCGACGGTGAGGCGTTGGTGGTGCTGCGCGACACCTTCGACAAGCTGCTGCGAGCGGTCGACCTCGTCGACGAGCTGCGCGAGCTCGTGGGCAACGCGGTCGATGCCCACCTGGCGGTGATGAGCAACCAGATGAACCTGGTGATGAAGAAGCTCACCGCCTGGGGCTCCATCGTGTTCGGCGCCACCCTCATCGCCGGCATCTACGGCATGAACTTCCAGCACATGCCCGAGCTCGGTTGGTTCTGGGGCTACCCGTTCGCGCTGGGCAGCATGGTCGTGATGAGCTTCGTGCTCTACCGCATCTTCAAGCGCCGCGACTGGCTGTAGCAACGAGGCATGCGGTGCCGCGGGCTCAGCCGGGTTGCAGCACCACGCCGTGCCGAACGGCCCACGCGGCAACCTCTGCACGGCTGGAGAGGCCCAGCTTCATCAAGATGTTGGAGACGTGAACCGCCGCCGTCTTCGGCGAGATGAACAGCCGCTCGGCCAGCAGGCTGTTGGTGAGACCTTCGGCGATCAGCGCCGCCACCTCGCGTTCGCGGGCGGTCAGCTCGCCATCCGCGCGCGCACCACTGCCCTCCAGCCGGCGCACGAGTGCCTCCGCCCGATCGCGGCGCCAGCCCGGCCAGCCCTTCAGGTCGGCGACCGCCTGGCGAGCCACCAGCAGCGCGCCGGAGCGATCGCCTGCCGCCAACATCGCGCTGGCCTGCACCGTGCGGAGCGAGGCGATGCTGGGCAGGTAGAGCGCCGGGTCTGGTTCATCGAGCACGGCGGCCAGCGCCGCCACGGCGCCGGCAGCATCGCCTTCGGCGAGCAGCAGCATCCCTTCCGCATGCCGACGCAGGAACTCGTGCGACTTGTGCGGCAACGCCCACCCATCGACGAACTCGGAGCGCACGCGAGCGGCCGTAACACCGGCCTGCAGCGCAGCTTGCACGGTTTCCAGCATGAACCACAGTGAGTGCGTCTTGTCGGGAACAAGTGGCAACGCGATGATGGCGGAGAACACACGCTCGGCGTCGGCCCGGCGACCTTCCAGAGCCGCCGCAACCAGATGCACGCGATACTCGCTGGGTCGCAGCTCCTCGCTCACGACCCCGCCCAGCTCCACCTCCTGCTCGGCTGCGAGCGCATCGGCGACGAGACCCTCCTCGATGCGCAGATCGGCCAGGTGCGAGCGCTGGTGGCAGTACTCGCTGCTCCTGGCGCTCCAGTGCTGGCCGGCCTCGGCGACGAACTGGCGCATGGCGCGCATGTCGCCGCTGGCCATCGCCGCCTCCGCCTCCCACAGCGCCAGCATGCCGGCGCCCAACTTGTCGAGCCCGCACCTCGCCGCCGCTTCACTGAGCTCGCTACGCGCCCACGCACCCATCTCGCCATGAGGCGTGACGATGGCGAGGAAGTTGTTCAGCGCCCGGCACTCCAACACGCTGTCGCCCACCTGGCGGGCGAGCTCTCTGGCGTGCAGCAGCGCCCGCTCACTTTCGTCGCGCGGCACGAGGTGCTCGAGCGCCGACGAACGCTCGACCGAAGCTTGCGCCTCCAGCCACTGGTCGCCGTTGCGGCGTGCATCGGCCAGCGCCCGGTCGGCCCAATCCACAGCAGCAGCACTGCGCCGCGCCAGCATGTGCAGCTGCGCGACGGCGCCGATGCACCGGCCGCGCGCCAAGCCTTGCGGCAAGGTGTCGGCCAGCGCCTCCAGCAGGGCCACCGTGAAGTCGCGCTGATCTGCGTCGAGCAGCTCGTGATGAAGGCGAGCGATGAAGCGCAGTGACTCCACTCGCTCCAGGTCGGTGACTGCGTTGGCATTCCACTGCTGGGCATAGGCCAGCGCCTCACGCCCGAACTCCAACCGCCAGGCCGCATCGGTGGCCACGGCCAACAGCTCCGGATCGTTCGGCGCCTCGGCAAGCGCTTCGCTCGCCAACCGCAGCGCCTGGAACGATGCACCGCGATCGAGGTAGCGGCGAGCACCTTCACGCGCGATCGCCGGGATCAGCTCGAACTGACCGGCGCCCGACGCGTGCCGCACGAGCGCCGCGTGGTCGGGCTCGACCTGCGCCCTCAGCGCCGCGAACGAGCGTTCGTGCAGCCGGCGGCGTTCACGACCCAACAACTGCTGCTGCACGGCATCGGCGACCAGTGCATGGCCGAACCAGAACGTGTCGTCCTCGGGCTCGACCACGATGCTCTGCGTTGCGAGGCTGCGCAGCGCGACGAGCAGGCGATCGTCGGTGAGCCCGCACACGTCGAGCAGGATCTCGAACGGAGCAGGGTCGCCGAACACCGCCAGCGCATCGATGACGCGGCGCTCGTCGGGCGGCAGGCCACCCAGCTGTTGACGCACGGCCTCGTCGAGCGACCATGGCAGTTGTGCGGTCTTCAGGTCGTCGATGCACGCGTCGGGGCCGCAGCACCGCACCAGCTCCTCGACCACGAACGGAATGCCGCCGCTGCGCCGGTAGACGGCCTCGACCGCGCCCGAGGATGGGGGCGCGTTGCCGATGGCAGCGAGCAGACCGGCGACCTCCGCCCGGTCGAGCCGGTCGAGGCGGATCTGCTCCACGTTGTGCTGCCGCTCGAGGCGCAGCACCAGCTCGCCACCGGGTGCCTTGCGCGACAGGTCGTTGCCACGGTAGGTGCCGACGATGACCAGCTGTGGCCACGCTTGCATGCACACCTGCTCGATGAAGTGCACGCTGTCGGCATCGGCCCAGTGCAGGTCTTCGACGACCAGCAGTGTGCGACCGGCGGCGACCGCGGCCTCCAGGATGGCACGAGCGGTTGCCGCCGAGTTGTCACCGGTGGGGCCGAGCTGGCCGACCACGTCGAACGGGCGGCCCATCGAACCGGGTCGCGCCTGTGCTGTCAGCACCGTCACATCCGCCGGGAGGGCGGCGATGAACTCACGCAGCAGGCGGGTCTTGCCGATGCCGGCTTCACCGGAGACGAGCGCGATCTCGGGCCCGTCGCCGCTGCGCACCTCGGCAGCCTCCACGAGGCCCAGCAATCGATCCAGCGACGTGTGGCGGCCGATCATCACCGGCGACAAGCCGTTTCGCCCTCGCAGCATGGTGTGCACGCTACTGGTGAACGCGAGCGAGCCCGGCGGGTTGCTTCCCGCCGGGCTCGACGCAGCCTGTTCAGGCAACGAGTGACTCGCCGGCCGACGTTCGGCCTCGCGAGGTGGGCATGTCGATGACGTCGCACGACATCGGTGACGTCGCCGCGAGCCGCCGACGGAACAGGCAGTGATGACGATCGGACCGGGTCAGCGCTTCTGACTGGCGCTGCCGGGCGATCTCCAAGTTGAGGGTGTAGCTGGTGAACATGGCAGACGTCCTTCGTGGCGTTTTCCGACACCTGCAGTGTGCGCTGCGGGCGACCGTCGCCACATCCGCAGAACGGCGTATATCCGCCCCGAACCGGCACGGCCGCGTGTAGGTATGTCGCCCGTCACATCGCAGCCGTGATCACCGGGCCGCACCGCCTGTCAGTCGGCGAAGGCGTCGATCATCGCATGCACGTCGCCCAGCGGGTAGAGGATGGGGCAGGTACACCCGTGGTCGATGTACTCCTGCACCTTCGCCTTTGCCTCTGCCGGGGTACCGCTGGCGGTGAGCATCTGCACGATCTCGTCGGGCACCAGCTTGCTGGCGGCTTCCACCTGGTCGTGGGTTGCGGGCCAGGTGAGCACCTCGCCCACCTTGTCGAGCAAGCGCTGCGGCACGCCGGAGGCCTTCATGATGTGCGGCTGCTGGCCGAGGTACTGGGTCACCATCATGCGCGCCATGTCGAGCGCGGTCTCGCGGTCCTCGTGCACGCTGCACACCACCAGCTGTGGCCGGTCGATGTCGTCGATGCTGCGGCCGGCCTTGGCGGCACCGGTGGCCAAGGCCTCCATCGCCCGCTGGTTGTAGTCGGGGGAGACGAGGTAGTTGAGCACGGCGCCGTCGGCGATCTCGCCGGTGAGCTCCATCATCTGCATGCCGGTGGCGCCGATGTAGATGGGCACGTCCTTCGCACGACGCTCCTGGTACACGTAGTCGAGCTCGACGCCGTCGAGGTGCACGTAGGTGCCGTCGAACGTGACGGTCTCGTTGTGCAGCAGCGCCCGCACGACGGTGACGATCTCGCGCATCACCGTGAGCGGGCGAGCACGTTCGATGCCCACCTTCGCCGCCAGCGGATCCCACCAGGCGCCGATGCCCAGGATCACGCGGCCGGGAGCCAGGTCGTCGAGGGTGCTGAAGGTGGCGGCGAGACGGGCCGGGTTGCGGCTCCAGCAGTCGACCACGCCCGAGCCGACCTTGATGTGGTCGGTGACGCTGGCGAACGCGGCCATCGGCACGGTGGCCTCGCGCACGAGCCGGCTCTCCGCCTGCCAGACCGCGTGAAACCCCTTCGCCTCGGCGTACTGGGCGATGGCCATGCCCTCGCGGATCGGGTGCGCATCCTGCAGGTAGACGGCCATCGGCGTGCTCATGAGCGCCACGCTACCCCCTCGACAATTCGCACGTCCCCCCTCCCGCCCACCACCTTCACGGAAGAGGCCGCGGGGCGGGGCGGCGGCTCAGAGGCGGGCGAAGAGGCGCCGGGCTTGCTCGGCAGCCTTGGCGCGGACTTCGGCGAGGTCGACTCGAGTGGGCACGCCGTCGGCGAGCAGGACCTCGCCATCGACCTCCACCTGCAGTGCTCTCACCCCGGGCGTGAACGCCACGTGCCATGGGCTGTCGGCGTGGTCGTAGTTCCACGTCACCCGGTCGTGACGGGCCTCGGGGAACAGCCGGTAGCCGTTCTCCAGCCATTGCCAGACCGTGTCGGGCGAGGCGAGCACGTCGTCCTCGCGCAGGCGCACGTAGGCCAGCCGGGCTTCTTCGAGCATGTCGGCGCCGATGCCATCGGTGCCGAGCACGACGCGGTTCGGCCGCGCCGCCGGCCGCGCGTAGCCGACGGAGTTGTTCATGTTGCTGCGCGGGTTGTGCGCGATGGTGCCCGGCAGGTCGCGGTCGAGGTGCACGCAGTGGACGAGATGCCAATCGTCGGTCGCCAACGCATGCAACCGCTCCCCCGCGTTCGCATCGTCGGGCCCCTCGGCCACGTGGATGTGCACACCGACACCGAGTTCCGCCGCCAGGTCGGCTGCACCGCGCAACGTGTCGTCGGTGCACGTGAACGCGGCGTGCACGCCCACCATGCCACGGCCGCCGGCGCGAAGGAAGCGCTCGTTCTCGGCAAGGCCGCGACGGGCGCCCTCGGCGCCGTGCCGATCGGTGACGCCGTAGGCGACGTTGGTGCGCACACCCACCGCCGCGCACGCGTTTGCGATGACGGACAGGCTGCCCTCGATCGCCGAAGGTGACTCATGGTGGTCGACGATCGCTGTCGTGCCGCATTGCAGCGCCTCGACGGCGGCGAGCATCGCCGACCAGCGGATCATCTCCTCGTCGAGCGCCACGTCGAGCCGCCACCAGACCTGCTCGAGGATCTCGATGAACTTCGTGGGCTGCCGAGGCGGTGCCGGCATGCCGCGCGCGAGCGCGGAGTACAGGTGGTGGTGGCTGCAGACCATGCCTGGTGTGACGGCGCTCATCGAGCCGAACGGTAACCGCTGCGACCGACACGACCACCACGACGTCCGCGGCCGAAGCGGCGGCCACGACGGATTGCTACTGTCCTGCCATGCAACGCGCACTCGTTGCGCTGGTGGCGGCATCGTCGTGCCTCACGAGCGTTCCCCTCCTGCCCATCGCGAGCGTCGACGCGGCGGCGCCGGCGGTAGTGGTGCTCAACGAACTGCACTACCACCCCGGCGACGACAACCCGGCGGCCGAGTTCGTCGAACTGCACAACACCACCGGTGGCCAGGTGGATGTCGGCGGCTGGTGCATCAGCGGTACCGGCTTCTGCTTCGGACCTGGAGCAGCCATCGCCGCCAACGGATTCGCCGTGGTCACCGGATCGATGTACAGCGGTGCACTCTCCAACGGCGGCGAACGCATCCGGCTGCGCGACGCGAGCGGCACGACGGTCGACGAGCTCACGTATGCCGATGCCGGCGAATGGCCCGCTCTCGCCGACGGCGACGGGCACTCGCTGCAGCGCCGCGACCCGCTGCTCGCGGGCACGGATCCGGCGAACTGGCTCTCGGCCCCGCCGACGATAGGAGTGAAGAACGGTGTTGCCGGCACGGGGCTGATCCCCGCGTGGAAGGCCGTCACGCACACCGTGCTCCCCGCCCCCGGACAGCCGCTCGAAGTGACGGCGACGCTGCTCAATGCAACCACCGCGACGCTCATCTACCGCGTCGGGTTCGGTGTCGAGGTACTCGTCCCGATGAACGTCTCGGGCACCACCGCAACCGCTTCCATCCCCGGTCAGGCCGCTGGTGCGCTGGTGCGCTACCGCCTGGCATCGCTGTCACCCACGAACGGCACCACCGGCACCTGGCCACGTCAAGGCGACGGGGCCACCTACACGGGCACCACGGTTGCCACCAGCGTCACCTCGAGACTGCCGCGATTCGAGTGGTTCATCAGCGATGCCACCTACGCGCAAGCAGCCAACGACCTCACGCTCACCGGCGACGACGGCTACCCATGCGTCTTCGCCTACAACGGCACCATCTTCGACGGCTCGAAGGCGCGCGTGAAGGGGCAGGTCTCGCGCTTGTTCCCGAAGAAGAAGTGGAAGATGGTGCTGCCCGCCGGACACACCCTGATGATCCCCGACGTGCTGCCCGAGCCGGTCGACGAGTTCGCGCTCCACAGCAGCTACGCCGACAAGTCGTTCCTTCGTGAAACCCTCGCGGCGGAGATGATGATCGACGCCGGCATGCCGGCCTCGCAAGCGTTCCCCGTGCGCCTCGAGCGCAACGGCGCGTTCTACGGCCTGTACACCTACCTCGAGCAACAGGACGGCACGTGGCGCGACCGCTACGGCCTCGACGACTCGGTCATCTACGAAGTCGGCGGCGGCCGCGTGTTCGGGCTGCTCGCCGCCGGCGACGCCAACCTGTCGCAGACCTCGCTGCGCACGAAGTACGAGAAGGAGACGTTCGAGTACCAGAACGACGACGCATTGCGCGCGCTGATCCGTACCACCAACTCGCTCTCGGGTACCTCCCTGCGCAACTGGATCTCGGCGAACGTCAACGTGCCCTCGGTGGTCAACGCCCTCGCTGCCTCGGTGGTGATCCAGCACCAGGACTGGGGCCACAAGAACTACCGGCTGTACCTCGACGAGCACGGAAGATGGGGCACCATTCCGAGCGACTACGACCTCGTCCTCGGCCGGCGCTGGTCGAACACGCTCGGGGCCCTCGACAGCACGGTGTACGTGGGCGGCTCGTTCGAGCAGCCCGGTGGCCCGCTGTTCGCGCCCTTCTGGTTCGATCCGCTGCTCTCGCAACTGGTTCGCCGCCGCATCCGCGAGCTCACCGAGCAGCTGCTCGATCCCACCACGGTTGCAGCGCGAGTGGCGCAGCTCAACGAGCAGGTACGAGCGGAAGCTGCGCTCGACCGGCAGATCTGGGGCACCTACGGCAACGACGAGTCTCCGGATTCAGCGGGCAACCGCATCATGAGCTCGTACGTCACACCGCAGTTCAACCGCATCCTCGGCACGTTCGCCGGCACCGGCCGCGTGGCGGGCACGCCACAGCCGGCGGTACCCGCCGTTCGCATCTCCTCGGTCCAGCGCCAGCCGGTGTTCTCGGTACCCGAGCACGTCGTCATCGCCAACGACTCGAACGACACCGTCGACATCAGCGGGTTCAGCATCGACGGCATCGATCTCGTAGTACCTGGCGGCACGGTGCTGCTGGCCGGGCAGAGCGTCGTGTTCGCTTCCGCCGAGGCCGGTTCGTTGGTGGGCGCGTTCTCGTGCTGCCTCATGGGCGGCACCTATTCGGGCGACATCGACGACAAGGGTGAAGTCCTCACGCTGCGCACCCCCGACGGCGCCGCCATCGGCGCCACCGTCGACACCGGCAACCTCACTCCCGCGAACACGCAGACGGAGATCGCCGGGCTTCCCAATCGGTCGGCACTGGTCTCCATCGTCGCCACCGCCACAGCCGGGCCCGGGTACCTGCAGGTGCTGCCGTGCGGCGCCGCGCCCGGGGCGTCGTCGAACCTCAACACCGACGCTGCCGGCCAGACCCGCGCCGCGCTCGCAGTGGTGCAGTTCGATGCCGCCGGCAAGGCCTGCATCTACACCGAGACCGCCACTCACGTCATCGCCGACCTGCAGGGCTACTTCGCACCCGGCGCGTTCGACGACACCGCCGACGTTCGCCTGCTCGACACGCGCAGTGGCGCGCGTCGCACCGCCGGCACGCGGACCACCATCACCGGGCTGCCCAACCGCTCGGCCGTCGTGTCGGTGACCGCCACCCAGACCGCTGGTTCCGGATACCTGCAGGTGCTCGCGTGTGACGCCGCGCCGGGCGGGTCGTCGAACCTCAACACCGACGCTGCCGGCCAGACCCGCGCCGTGCTCGCAGTGGTGCAGTTCGATGCCGCCGGCAAGGCCTGCATCTACAACGAGACCGCCACTCACGTCATCGCCGACCTGCAGGGCTACTTCGCACCCGGCGCGTTCGACGACACCGCCGACGTTCGCCTGCTCGACACACGCAGCGGCGCAGCGCCGGCGAGCGGCAGCCAGTCCTCGATCACCGGCAACGCCGGTCGCTCGGCACTCGTGTCCATCAGCGCAACCGGGGCCACGGCCGGCGGTTACCTGCAGGTGCTCGCATGCGGCACTGCTGCCGGTGCCTCGTCGAACCTCAACACCGATGGTGCGGGGCAGACGATCGCCAACCTGGCGGCAGTGCAGTTCGGCGCCGATGGCCGGGCCTGCGTCTTCACCTCCGCGAGCACGCACATCATCGCCGACCTGCAGGGCTACTTCGTCGCCGGCACCTTCGACGACGTTGCCGACGCTCGCCTGGTCGACACTCGTACCCGCTGAGCCGCGCCAGCCGAACCGCGCTACCCGAACCGCGCCACCGGAACCGCGCCGGCCGAACCGCGCCACCGGAACTACAACGCGGCGTAGACCGCGTCGATCAGGGTGCGGTTGCGAGTGCTCTGCCAGCGCGGGATCACGTGGTTCATCACGTAGCCGAACGACACGCCGGCGTCGGGGTCGCCGAAGCCCAACGCACCTCCGGTGCCGAAGTGGCCGAAGCTGCGCGAGTTCGTGCCCAGCGGCCGGCGGCCGGAAGTGGGTAGGAACCCGAGGCCGAACGCGACGTCCTCACCCAACACCGGGCACGGCCCTTCCGACTGAACCCGGGTGGCCTCCGCGAGCAGCGCGGGCGACAGCAGCCGGTGCGGCTCGATGATCGCGCCATACAGGCGGGCCAGCCCGACCGCCGTGCCGTGGCCGTTGGTGGAAGGCACCTGCGCGGCGCGCCACTCGGCCGTGTTGACGACACCGTTCGACGAGTAGCCGGGCGGGTTGAAGTAGCCCAGCATCGGAAGATGAGCATCGCCTTCGATGGTGAACGGGTCGATCGCGCCCAGGGGTGCCGATGGCGCCCAGATGACATCTGCGCAGCGGGCCTGCTGGTCGGAGGTGAGACCCCAGTGCACATCGGCCGCGAGCGGTTCCGTGAGGCGGCGCAACCGGGCACCCGGCAACTCGCCGGTCACCCGACGAACGATCTCGCCCACGAGATGACCGTACGTGTTGGTGTGGTAGATGTGCCGCGAACCGGGTTCGAACCACGGGTCGGTGGCGGCAAGTGCGTCGGCCATCCGCTGCCAGTCCCAGAGATCGTCGTCGGTGAGTCGCTCGCGGATCGCAGGCACACCGGCGCGGTGGCAGAGCGCTTCGCGGATGGTGGCGCGCTGCTTGCCGCCGGCGGCGAACTCGGGCCACACCGAAGCGATCGGATCGTCGAGACCGACCGAGCCGTCATCGACGAGCTGCAGCGCCAACAAGGCGACGATGGCCTTGCCGACGGAGTAGAAGTTGACCAGCGTGTCGCGACGCCAGAGCTGCGTGCGCGCCTCATCGGCCCAGCCGCCGACAAGATCGACCACTGCCTCGCCGCGCACCATCACGCACACTGCTGCACCCACTTCGCCGCGCTCGAGGAAGTTGCCTTCGAAGGCGTCGCGCACGCTCGCGTACCGGGGGTCGCAGTGCCCGCTGATCGGAGTGTCCATCGCCAGATCCTCGCAGACACGCGTGCACCTGCTGGCACTGCGGGTGTGGTGTGTTCCGCGACGCCCACCGCTGTCGCGGCGAGCGCTGAGCGTGGCGACTGCTCAGTCGTCGGCGGTGACTCGGCCCATGGGCAGAGTGCTGCGCCACACACCGTCGACCATGTGCAGCGCCGCGGCCACTGCACCGCTCGTGGGCACCAGGCCGATCTCGCCCACCCCCTTGATGCCGTATGCCGAACGCGGTTGGGGCACCTCCACCAACTCCACCTCGATGGGGGGCACGTCCTTCGGGCGCAGGATGCCCAGGCTGCGCAAGGTCATGTTGGTCGGGAAACCATGCTCGTCGCTGGGGAAGTCCTCGGTGAGCGCATACCCCAGACCCATGTGCACCGAGCCTTCGATCTGGCCTTCGCACAGGCGCGGATTGACGGCTCTGCCAACGTCGTGGATGGCGACGACCTTCTCGATCGCGCCCGTGTCGCGATCGGCGACGACGACCTGCGCGGCGAAGCCGAACGCCGCGTGGATGGTGGGGTTGGGCACCGCCGGATCGCCCAGCTTCTGGGTCCAGTCGACGACGTGCTCGGCATAGTGATCCACATCCGGCGCGCACTCGGCGGAAAGAGCGACTCGGCAGGCGTGCTGCACGCTGGCGGCCACCATCAGCGTGCCGCGGCTGCCGGTGGTCTGGCCGAAGCCGAGTTGGCGCGTGGTGTCGACGATCACCTCGATGCGCGCCGGGTCGATGCCCAGCTCCGTGACTGCGGTCTGCAGGGCCACCGTGTGCACGCCCTGGCCCATCTCGGTGAAGCCGTGACGCACTTCCACGCGCCCGTCTGCAGAGCGGAAGCGCACCACCGCTGCACACACCTCGCGCAAGCCGTTGCCCAGCCCGGAGTTCTTCAAACCGAGACCCATCCCCACCGCCTTGCCGGCGGCGAGCGCTGCATCGATGTGCGGCTTCGCCCGATCGAGGCACGCTTCCGCGCCACCCGCGCCGTCGTCCATGATCTGGCCCGGACCCCACACCTCGCCGGGGCGGATGACGTTGCGCTTGCGCATCTCCCACCCGCTGATGCCAACCTGCTCCGCCAGGCGATCCATCACCCCTTCCATCGCGAACTGGGCTTGGTTGGCGCCGAAGCCACGGAACGCCCCACACACCGGGTTGTTGGTGCGCACGGCGGTGCAGTGCACGTCGATGTCGGGCACCCGGTACGGGCCGCTCGCGTGGCCGGCAGCACGCTCGAGCACCTTCATCCCCACGCTCGCGTAGGCGCCGCTGTCGCCGATGCCGCGCACGCGCAGCGCGGTCAGGTGGCCGTCGGCATCGCAACCTGCCCAGTACTCGAGGCGAATCGGGTGCCGCTTGGCATGGATCAGGAAGCTCTCCTCGCGCGAGAGCGTGCACTTCACCGGGCGCTGCAGCAGGAAGGCAGCCAGCGCGGTCTGCCCCTGGTTGCTCATGTCCTCCTTGCCGCCGAACGCACCACCGTTGGAGACCAGCTCCACCGTGACCGCGTCGATGCCCACACCGAGCAGAGCAGCGATCTGGTCGCGGTCGTCCCACACTCCTTGGCCACCCGAGTAGACCAGCAGGTGCCCGTCGCCGGGCACGGCCAGCGTGCTCTCGGGCTCGAGGAAGGCGTGCTCGATGCGTTGCGTGTTGAACACCTCGTGCACCACGTGCGCGCTGGCGGCCAACGAGTCGTCGGTGTTGCCACGCGCGTATTCGCTGACGGAGAGCACGTTGTTCTTGGTGCCGAACACCGCGATCTCGGGGTCGTCGATGGCGGCGACCGGATCGACGATCGGCCGCAGCACCCCGTACTCCACCTGCACCAGCGCAGCCGCCGCTCGCGCCTGTTGCTTCGTCTCGGCAACCACGATCGCCAACACGTCGCCGGCATACGAGGTGCGCTGGCCTTCACCGATGAACACGGGCCAGTCCTTGTAGATGATGCCCACGTACTGCTCGCCCGGTATGTCGGCTGCCGTGAAGACGCCCACCACGCCGTCGGCGGCAGCGGCGACCGAGGTGTCGATGCGCACGATGTCGGCGCGCACGTGGGCGGTGAGGTGCAGCGCCCCGTGCAACATGCCGGGCACGCGCAGGTCGTCGACGTAGCCGCGGTCGCCCAAGGTGAGCTCGGCAGCCTCGTACTTGGCGCCGCTGGTGCCGATGCCGCCCGGCAGTGCAGGGTCGACAGGTGTTCCCTTGGCGACAGCCTCGATGGCGTCGAGCACCTTCACGTACCCGGTGCAGCGACACAGGTGGGCGCCGAGGTGGCGGGCCATGTCGTCGCGCTGCAACCCCGCGCCCTTCTTGTCGATCTGCGCCTTCGCCCGCATCACGATGCCCGGGATGCAGTAGCCGCACTGCAGGCCACCACACGCGGCGAAGGCATCGGAGAAGCGCGTGCGTTCCGCTTCGTCGACGCCCTCGAGCGTGGTGACGACCCGGCCGGCAGCCTTCTCCACCGCGTACGTGCAGGAGATCTGCACCTTGCCGTCGATCATCACCGTGCAGCACCCGCACTGACCCTGCGGCGAGCAGCCGTCCTTGGGTGACGTGACGTCGAGCTCCTCGCGGAGCGCGGCGAGCAGGTGGGGATGATCGGATCGCACCGAGACCGGAGCGCCGTTGAGGATGAACTCGACCGTCACGTTTTACATTTTGTCAAAGACACGGCTCGATTGCGAGACGGCCGGGAAAACGCATGTTGCGAGTGCGCGCGCGACGGCGTCACAACAGCCGGACCAACGCGGTGAGCCCGACCACGACGATGAGGGCGCGCAGCATCCGCGGGTCGAGGCGGCGGCCATAGCGAGCGCCGATCTGGCCGCCGATGGTGGAGCCGACCGCGATGCATGCCACCACCTTCCAGTCGACCGTGGTGGTGAAGATGAACACGACGGCCGCGACCGTGTTGACGGCGAACGCCAGCACGTTCTTGCACGCGTTGAGGCGTTGCAGGTGGTCGTCGATGAAGATGCCCAGCACGGCCGTGAGGATGATGCCCTGCGCGGCACCGAAGTAGCCGCCGTACACACCCGCAGCCGCCACCAGGCCGATCAACGCGGGGGTCACGTCGTCGCCGTGTTCACCACCCGCGGCGCGACGAGCAGCGAGCCGTCGCGAGATCGCCGGCCCGGCGACGACCAGTGCCAGTGCCACCACGATCAGCACGATCACGACCTTGTCGAAGGCGTCGCTGGGCAACGTGAGCAGCAGGGTCGACCCCGTCAACGCACCGATCGCCGAGGCCGGCAACAGCCGTCGCAGGCGAGTGGACTGCCCGGACAGCTCGCGTCGGTAGCCGTACGCACCCGAGAGCGACCCGGGTACGAGGCCGATGTTGTTGGACACGTTGGCCAGCAACGGCGGGTAGCCGAGCGCGATGAGGGTGGGGAACGTGATCAGGGAACCGGAGCCGACGATCGTGTTGATCGTGCCCGCGGCCATGCCCGCGAGGAAGATGACGATCGCGTCGGTGAGCGACATGCTGCGAACCGTCAGTCGGGCAGCACGGCGCCGCGCTGCGACGTGATGCGGCCGTACACCTCGGGGCGGCGGTAACGGTCGAAGTCGAACAGCGTGCCCTTGTAGCGAGCGCACCAGTCGAGATCGCACCGAGCCACGATCACCTCGTCGTCGGTGGTGAGCGTCTGCGCCACGATCTGGCCGCTGGGAGCGACGATGATCGACTGGCCGAGCGAGTCGACGCCTTCCTCCACGCCGCCTTTGGCCACCCCGACCACCCACGTGCCGTTCTGGTAGGCGCCGCTCTGCATCACCAGCGCGTTGTGGAAGCCCTGCAGGATGTCTTGGCTGGGGTCGGGCACGTAGTGAATGGGTGTGTTGTAGCCGATGAGCACCAGCTCGACGCCCTGCAACCCCATCTCGCGATACGTCTCGGGCCAGCGCCGGTCGTTGCAGATGGCCATGCCGACGATGCTGCCGAACGCCCGCCACACCCCGAAGCCGTCGGGGCTGGGCTCGAAGTAGTAGCGCTCGGCGTGCTGGAACGGTCGCTCGGGCTCGTGGTGCTCGTGGCCGGGGATGTGCGTCTTCTTGTAGGTGGCGACGATGCTGCCGTCGCGCTCGACCAGGGTTTGCACGTTCCATCGGTGACCGGCGTCGTCGATGTGCGCGTACCCGAGGCAGAAGCCGACGCCCAGCCGCTTCGCTTCGTCGAACAGCAGCTGCGTGGCGGCACTGGGCATGGTGCGCTCGTAGTAGTGGTCGGCCTCACTGATGTCGTCGACGAACCAGCGCGGGAAGAACGTCGTGAGCGCGAGCTCGGGATACACCACCAGCTCGGCCCCCATCGCATGCGCCTGGTGCAGCATCGCGACGAGGCGGGCCACCACCTGCTCACGAGTGTGCTCCTTCTGCACGGGCCCCATCTGGGCGGCAGCGATGGTGAGGTGGCGAGGCATCGACAAAACGCTAACCGCCGCGGGCACCAGGTCGCTCGGATCGAGAATCTTGGAAGCGCGCGTCTACGGTTCCGCGCATGGCTGAGATCACGTTGGAAGAGTTCGAAGCAGACGCTCGTGCGTTCCTGGAAGCGAACGCTGCTCGCAAGGATTCCGAGAAGAAGTTCGTGTGGGGCGAAGGCGCCGACAAGGTGGCCGTCTTCGAGGAGAAGGATCGCGAGCAGGAGCTCGCCGACGTCGCGGTCGCCTGCGAGTGGCGCCGCAAGAAGTTCGACGCCGGCTTCGGCTGGACGTTCGGCCCGAAGCAGTACGGGGGCCGCGAGTTGCCCGCCGCGTACGAGCGCGCCTACCTGCGGCTGGAAGCGCAGTACGAGATCCCCAGCCAGGGCCCGTTCGTCATCGGCCTCGGCATGGTGGCGCCCACGATCCTCGCTCACGGCAGCGAGGTCGCCAAAGACCTCTACCTGCAGAAGATGTATCGCGCCGACCTCGTCGGCTGCCAGCTGTTCAGCGAGCCCGGGGCCGGCAGCGACCTGGCCAGCCTGCAGACCAAGGCCGAGCGCGACGGTGACGAGTGGATCATCACCGGCCAGAAGGTGTGGACCACCGGCGCCCAGTTCAGCGACCTCGGCGAGGTCATCGCCCGCACCGACCCCGACATGCCCAAGCACAAGGGCCTCACCGGCTTCATCGTCGACATGCATGCGCCGGGTGTGGAGGTGCGCCCGCTGCGCCAGATGACCGGCGGCGCCAGCTTCAACGAAGTGTTCTTCAACGAGGTGCGCGTGCGCGACGACCACCGCCTGGGCGACGTCAACAACGGCTGGAACGTGGCCCTCACCACGCTGATGAACGAGCGCGCCGCCATCGGTGCCGGCGGCGGCGGTGGCGGCGGCATCAACATGTACACGCGGGTCATCGAGATGGTGCGCCACTTCGGCCTCGACACCGACCCGTTGATCCGCAACGAGCTGGCCAACCTGCTCATCCACCAGAAGGTCGCCGGCTACAACAACCAGCGAGCGATGGACAAGATCAAGGCCGGCCAGCTGCCCGGGCCGGAGATGAGCATCGCCAAGCTCGCCGGCACGCTCAACTCGCTGCGGTTGTGCGACTTCGTCTCCAAGGTGCTGGGCCCCAAGCTGATCGCCGACAACGGCGAGTGGGGCACGTACGCCTGGAGCGCGCTCATCCTGGGCACGCCCGGTGGCCGCATCGCCGGGGGCAGCGACGAGATCATGCGCAACATCGTCGGCGAGCGCGTGCTGGGTCTTCCCAAGGACCTGGGCATCGACAGCAAGTCGCCCTTCAAAGACCTCAAGGTCGGCACCCAGAAGGACTGACCGGCAGTACCGGCAGCGACCGCGAGCGACCGCGTCACCCGAGTGCCAGCCGACCACCCGAGTGCGTCGGGTCCGTCCGAGTGGCACGTGCACACCTGTCGGGACGCTGACACTCGGATGAGCGCGCGATGATGTGCGCTCATGGGGGCATTTCGGACGGACTGGGACACCGCGGCGAATCCGCGGTACGACGTGTGGACCACCACCAACGGCGGGGAGGTGATCCCAGGCGTCCTGTCGCCGTTCACCGCGACGATGTACAACCAGTTCGACGCTCGCGGGCTGCGCGACCTGATGAACGCCTACCCGTCGGGCAACTTGGTGAAGGTGTACCCACCGCCGGTCGGGAACTTCTTCGGCATCACCGCCGGCCGCCTGACGCTCAACGTCGGGTTCTCGGTGGCGGCGATGAGCTGCATCGACCCCGACATCGCCACCGCGATGGCGGGCCAGTTCTTCCAGGGCAGCGACGACGCGCTGCGTTACATCGTGCGCGCACCAGCGGACAAGGTGGCGCAAGCGATGGTGGTAGCCACCACACAACGTGAAGCAGCCGAGGCCCAGTCGCGCACAGACCAGGAGGAGTTCTACTCCGACCAGTTGCAGGGCGTGGCCGCCCACGATCGAGCGTTGCCGCCGAAGCAGGCATGGAAGCGCTTCCAGGATCTCGTGCCCTCCACCCTCGAAGTGTTCAACCGTCACCTCGTCGTGTCGACCGCGGCGGGCGAGATGTCGGTGCGGTTGGCCGGCGTCATCGCGGCCGGCGGCGGTGACCCGAACGCCATCATCGGGCTGTGCAGTGGCCTGGGCGACGTGGAGAGCTCGAAGCCGGCCCTCAAGCTGTACGACCTGGCGCTCGTCGCCCGCAAGCACGCTGCAGTCCGCAAAGTGGTCGAGAGCGGCGACACCGCGGCGGTCATCGCCGCACTGGCCGACCCGCCTGACCGCGGGTGGGAAGCCTTCGCCGACGAGTTCGACGAGTTCATCCACCGCTACGGCTTCCGCGTGCAGGGTGAGGCCGACCCGATGGTGGCCGACTGGGGCGAGAACCCCACGTTCGTGATCTCACAGGTGAAGTCGATGATGGCACTCAAGCCCGCCGAGTCGCCTGCCGCGCACCAGAAGGCTGCAGCCGGGGCACGGGTGAAGCTGGAGAAGTCGGTGCGCGCCACGCTGGCGCCCGACGTCCGCGCAGCGTTCGACACGGCGCTCGCGCAGGCTCAGCGGTTCACCGCGATGCGCGAGCTCACCAAGGCCGTCTGGGTGTTGGCCACCCGTCGACTCCGGCCACCACTGCTGGCCACCGCCGACGGACTGGTCGCTGCCGGCCACATCAAGCGGGCCGACGACATGCAGTTCCTCACCCACGCCGAGGTCGATTCACTGGTGAAGAGCAAGCCCGTCGATGGCCTCGCAGCCCTCATCATCAGCCGCAAGAAGCAGCACACGCAGGCTCACGACTACACCCTGCCCGACGCATGGGTGGGCGACGTCGTGCCGACCAAGCGGGCAAAGGTCGTGGCCACGAAAGCACTCACCGGTCTCGGCGTCAGTGCCGGTGTGGCCACCGGGCGGGCACGCATCATCCTCAACACCGAGGCCGCGTTCGAGCGCGAGATCGAGTCGGGCGACATTCTCGTCGCTCCCTTCACCGACACCCCGTGGACGCCGCTGTTCATCCCGGCGGCAGCGGTCGTGGTGGAGACCGGCGGCATGCTGTCGCACGCGGCAACGGTGGCCCGCGAGTTCGGCATTCCGTGCGTGGTACTGGTGCATGATGCCACCCGCATCATCGGCGAGGGCGACACCGTGAAGGTCGACGGCGCTGCCGGCACCGTCACCATCGTGAAGAAGGCGTGAGCGCGCGTCAGTCCCAGAGCGTGAGCGCGTCGCTGATCGGCCGTTGCACGACCTCACCGCGCAGCGGCGGCCCGCACAGTCGTTCGACCAGGCTCGGCCAGTCGTACGAGTCGGTGACCTCCGATGCCCACAGTTCGATCAGCCGGTCCGGCGGCACGAACTTGGGGAGGATCATGTCGAGGATCTTCTCGATCTCGTTGCGGAACCGTTCGTTGGTGCTGCGCACACCGTCGGCCAACAGCGGCGTGTCGGGCCGCAGCCGCACGTACAGGTCGTAGGTGGTGGACCAGCGGGCAACCAGCGGGGTGACATCGAACGGGTCCTGCCCCTTGGTGGCACGCAAGAAGTAGGCGAAGTTGTCGATCAGGGCCCGGTCGAGCACCAACACCTCGGCCCGACCGCGCAGCTCCAGCTCCTCACGGATCTGGGCCATGATCACCCACAGCTGGGCCTCCGGCGTCGCCCGCTCGTTCATCCCCATCGGGCTGAAGCGCACGACCTCGCGGCCCACCTCCACGCTGCGACCGCTGCGCCCGACCGCTCCGGCGAACGAGTGCACCGCGTTCGTCTTGCGGACCGAATGCGACCCGATGAACGCGATCTTCCGGGCAGCGGGCATCCAGCGGAACCTATCGCGATGGCCAGGGCGTGCAGCAATGACCCGGCAGCTGCGCACACGGCCCACCGGTGCTGACTCCTTCACACTTCGACCACAAGTGGCGCGGATGATTCGTGCATGATCTTCCGCTTCTTCCCCCGCCGACGCGCAGTGTTCGCACCGATGGCACCTCGCCGACGCCTGCGTCGCCGCTTCCGTCGCCGGATGCTCTGAACCTGCTACCGATTCAGACCGCAGGCGCGACCGCGGTGTGCAGGCCGTGCTCGTTGGCCCAGCGGCCGACGTCGCGGCCCTCCAACGCGGCGGCCAACAGGTCGGGGAAGGCATCGGGGGTGCAGGCGAAGCTGGGCACACCCAGGGCCGCGAACGCTGCGGCCTGCGTGTGATCGTAGGTAGGGGCACCCTCGTCGCTGAGCGCCAGCAACACCACCACGCACACACCCGCCTGGTGCAACGCCGCGATGCGCTGATGCAGCAGTGACGCGTTGCCACCTTCGAACAGGTCGCTCACCAGCACGAGCACGGTGTCGGCGGGCCGGGTGATGAGCTGCTGGCAGTAGCCGACTGCCTGGGCGATGTCGGTACCTCCGCCCAACTGCACCCCGAACAGCACGTCGACCGGGTCGTGCAGCAGCGGCGTGAGATCGGCAACCGCCGTGTCGAACGCGACGACATGTGTGCGCAGCGCCGGCATCGAAGCAAGCACTGCGCCGAACACGGAGGCATAGACCACGCTGTCGGCCATGCTGCCCGATTGATCGATGGCCACGATCACATCGCGCGACAGGCTGCGCTGGCGCCGGCCGAAGCCGACCAGCCGTTCGGGGATGACGGTGTGCTGCTCGGGAAGGTAGTGGCGCAGGTTGGCATGAATGGTGCGACCCCAGTCGATGTCGGAGGGGCGCGGCCGACGGGTGCGCTGCGATCGGGCGAGTGCACCGTGCACCGCCTGCTTCGTGCGCGAGGCCAGCCTGCGCTCGATCTCCTCCACCACTTGCGCCACCAGCTGGCGAGCAGTCGACCGGGTGGCATCGGGCAGCAGCTTGTTGAGCTCGATCAGCAGCGTCACCAGGTGGAGATCGGGCTCCACGGCGCGGAGCATCTCCGGCTCGAGCAGCAGCTGACGCAGTTGCAGCCGATCGATGGCGTCGCGCTGCAACACCTGCACCACGCTGGTGGGGAAGTAGCGACGGATGTCGCCCAGCCAGCGCGCCACGGCCGGCGCCGACGAACCGAGGCCACCCGCACGTGACCCACCACCTCGACGGCTGGGCTTTGCGTCGTACACGGCCGCGAGCGCACCATCGATGCGTGCATCGTTGCCCTCCAACTGCACACCGGTGACGCCTTGGCCGGTGTCGGCGTCGCCTTCCTCGGTGGTACCCAGCACCATTCTCCAGCGGCGCAGCCGTTCGCCATCGCTGACGCGACCCGTTGCCTGCACTTCGGTCACTCGGCCACCCCCAACAACTGGCGCACGGTGACCATCGCTGCCGCCGCTCGGGCGGCATCGACACCGGAACCGAAGCCGACACCCGCGGCCGGCGCCAGGTGGGCGAGCAGCATTCCCAACTGCCGCCGCTCGGCCGGCTCGAACCCGCCGAACGTGCGCCGCAGCAACGGCACGGTGGCCACGAACGAATCTGGCGCCAACGACGACACCCATGCATCGATGACGTCGAGCAGGTCGCGATCGTGCACCAGCACGGTGCCACTGCCCGCAACGAAGCCTTCCACGAAGGATGCACCGACGGCCGGTGGCGTGCCCGTCGACAACGCCCGTGACACCCGATTGCCGACCTGCGCGCGCCCCCACGCGCCACCATCATGCAGGAGACGGGCGGCACGGCCCTGTACCAGACCGTGCACATCGCTGCGTTCGGCGATCAGCGTCAGCACCGCCGGCCACTCGCCACGCCGGGCTTGGTGGTCGGTGAGCGCCAGCGCGGCCTGCACACCGGCGAGGCGCTCGACCATCGCCGCAGCAGCATCGTCGTCGAGCGACCGACATGCCATCAGAGCGCCGGCGAGCACACGGATGACGAGCCCGTCGAACACCCGCCGCAGCGCAGCGGCGTCGGTGCCGCGCACGTCGCCGTAGCGCAGCGCCCTCGCCAGCGGGCCGAGCGTGTCGATCACCTGCACGACGTCGGGGTCGTGCGCAGCGTGCGCCTCGACACGCGTCACCACCGGTTGCACCACCTCGGGTAGGTCGGCCAGCAACGCGAGGTCGAGGACGTGCACGAGATCGGCGAGCGCGGTGGCCTCGCCCGCACGTTCCAGCAGGCAATGCGCGGCAGCCGCGGCGACGGTGGTGCCGTGAGCGGACAACTCGATGACCCGAATGGTGAGCTCGGGCTCCCACCGCAACGCCCAGGTTTCGCGAAAGGTGCCGCTGCTGCCGCGACCCTGCTCGACCACACCCCACGACACACCGAGCGCGCGCATGCGGTGCAGGAGCACGGAGCGATTCCGGCCGTTGGGGGTACGCACATCGAGCTCGATCGACTTCGCGTCGGCGGTGGGCTGCAGGCGCACTCTGCGTTGCTGCGCTGCCAAGTCGCGGGCCAAGGGCACCTGCGGCGCGTCGTCGGGCACCTCACCGATCGCGTCGCCCACGATCAGCTCACGATCGATGAGCGCCAGCCCGGCGGTACCCGCCATCACCGTGTCGGCGGCGTCGAGCACCTCGTCGAGGCCCGGGCGCGGCCGCTGCCGCAGCGCGGCCAAGGCACCGGCGGTGCGAGTGGCCGCGATGAGGTGATCGGGCGATGCGGACAGCCCGCGAGCTCGCAGCAGGCGAGCAGCCGACACGAACCATCGGCTGATGCCGGCCGGCCCAGGGTGCCGGAACACGTGGGCGTACCAGCCGGGGCTGCGCACTCCGGCGCCGTAACCCGTCGCGCTGGCCAGGCGACGGTGGGTCCAGGGCACCCAGCTGACGCCCACCTTCACCCTCGGCAAGCCGCGCAGCGTGCGGGCATCGACTGCAGCGGACGGCAACGGCTGCGACAGCGCCGGCACGTGCCACGCACCGCACACGACCGCCACGCGCTCGTGACCCTCGGCGATCGCCTTGCGCAGCGTGTGGCGCATGAACGCCTCCCGCCGAGCCTCACCCACAGAGGCGGCCTCCCACCCACCACGCACGGCCGCCATCGCTTCGGCCACGGCATCGAACGCCGGCGTACCGTCGCCGCGGTGCTCGATGACGTCGTCCCACCAACGCTCTGGGTCGGGGTCGCCGGCCGCTGCGGCCAGCGCCGCCAGCGGGTCGCCCACCGGATGCTCGGCCAGCTGCAGCTCACCACCATCGCTGCGCGATGAAGCAGCCAACGAGTTCGCCAACGGAAGATCCATCGCCCGCACCGGCACGCCGTGCGCTGCCGCCCAGACGAATGCCTGCCACTCGGGGCTGAACTCGCCGAAGGGAAGGAACGCCGCCCGGTGCGGCTGGTCGACGACGTACCCGAGCAGCGCCACCGGCGGCACCAACTGCCGATGCCCCACCCACGCCAGCGCCGCCTCACAATCGGCGGGCAGTTCGACGAGCACCACCGTGGGCAGCAGCGCGTCGAGCGCGCGCACCACCGACCGGGCCGACCCCGGGCCATGGTGGCGAATGCCGAGCAGGTGAACGGCCACCATCGGGCGCTACAGCTCTCGGCAGGCGGAGTAGAACTCGGCCCACTCGACCCGATCGCGCACCACTGCCTCCAGGTACTCGCGCCATGCCAACGCATCGTGCACGGGGTCTTTGACCACGGCGCCGATGATGCCGGCCGCCACGTCGGCGGCGCTGAGCAACCCGCTGCCGAAGTGCGCCGCCAGCGCAGTGCCGTTGGTGACCACGGAGATGGCCTCGGCAGTGGACAACGAGCCGGTGGGCACTTTCAGGCTGGTGCGCCCATCTTCGGTGGCGCCGCTGCGCAGCTCGCGGAAGATGGTGACGACACGCCGGATCTCCTCGTCGGCGGCAGGCACGGCCGGCAACCGCAACGCCGCACCCAGCTCGGCGACACGCCGCTCGACGATGGCCACCTCCTCTTCGATGTCGGCCGGCAGCGGCAGCACCACCGTGTTGAACCGGCGCCGCAGGGCGGCCGACAGGTCGTTGACACCCCGGTCGCGATCGTTGGCGGTGGCGATGACGTTGAAGCCGCCGATGGCCTGCACCTCGCTGCCCAGCTCGGGGATCGGCAGGGTCTTCTCACTGAGCACCGTGACCAGCGCATCCTGCACGTCGCTGGGCATGCGCGTGAGCTCTTCCACGCGGGCGATGGAGCCGCGCTGCATGGCGCGATAGATGGGGCTGGGCACCAGCGCCGCCTCGCTGGGGCCTTCGGCCAGCAACCGTGCGTAGTTCCAGCCGTAGCGCAGCTGCTCCTCCGCGGTACCGGCAGTGCCCTGGACGAGCAGCGTGGAGTCGCCGCTGATGGCTGCGGTCAGGTGCTCGCTGAGCCAGGTCTTGGCGGTGCCGGGCACACCCAGCAGCAGCAGCGCACGGTCGGTGGCCAGCGTTGCCACGGCGATCTCCACCAGCCGGCGCTGGCCGACGTACTTCGGCGAGATGACAGTGCCGGCGGGCAACGTGCCACCGAGCACGTAGGTGACGACGGCCCACGGCGACAGCCGCCAGTTCGGCGGCCGCTCGCGATCGTCGATGGCCGCCAAGGCGGCGAGCTCGTGTGCGAACTCGTGCTCCGCGTGCGGGCGCAGGACGGAGGAGGAACCAGCGGGTTGGGCGACGGGTTTCATGCGAGCTCCAGTTCGGTGAGCATGTGATGGCGGAGGTGGGCAAGGTGCGCCAGTGCGAACGCGAGCCCGATGGATGGCGACGAAGGATCGACACGATCGATCGCCCGCGCCACGGCCGGCAAGGAGGAAGCCTGCATGCGAGCAAGCAGGTTGACGAGCACTGCACGGTGCGAGCCGCCGAGCTGAGCGGACGACAGCCCGGCTGCGAGCGTGCGGGCCACCTGCGCAGGTGGCGCGGCGAGCAACGGCTGCAGCTCGGGCAGGATCGGCAGCTCGGGGAGCGCGGCGAGCAGCTCGGCGACGGGCGGCTGCTGCGAGCTGCACGCCAGCCGCGGCGACCAGTCGATCATCCACGCACCCAGCGGGCCAGCGGCCGCCAGCACGCGCGCGTGGCGCGTGGCATCGGTGCGGTGGCGGGCCAACAGTGGCGGCACCAGCTCCGGCGCCAACCGGCGGCCGCTGCGGATGACCGCCAGCACCCATTCGTCCTCCAGCACCGGCCAATCGGCCACCACCCGGCGCCAGGTGGTGGTGGCCGAATGTGGAGTGACCGAGCGCGGGTCGGCGGCCGGCGGCGCCACGGTGGCGGCCGGGGCCCCGGGCACCAGGCCGGCGCGGCGCACGATGGTGCAACCCGCCACCTGCTGCAGCAGGCGCTGCGACGGCGTGGGTTGCGGATCGTCGGCTGCGAGATCGGCGAGGCCGCCGGCCGGCGGCGCCGGCGGGTCGCGCCGGTCGGTGCCGAGCAGCGCGACCGTGACCATCTCGTTCCAGTAGTGATCGATCATCCGCCGGCCGCCAGGAACGACGGGTCGGCGGTGGGCCCGAGGTCGATGGCGCGGTCGGCCAGGTGCGCGGTGAGCGGCACCAGACCCAGCGGCGTCCATTCGGCGGTGACCGGCACGGGTCGGCCCTCGCTGCACGCCAGCAGCGCACCCACGCCGGTCGCGCCTTCCACCAACGGCAGCGAGCCGCCGGTGTCGGTGAGCACCCACCGCCCCTTCACGCGCGCCGGCGCTGCTGCCACGCACACCGGGTAGCGGTCGATCCAGGGTTCGGCTGCCACCGCTGCACCGATCTGCGCGCATGCCTCGGAGATGGTGCAGCCTGTCACCTGCTCTGCGGGCGCTGGGTCGGCGTGGTGCCGGCCGACCAGCACACGCAGGCCCAGCGCACCCGGGTAGCGGAACAGGTCGGCGTGAGCCTGCGTACCGACCACCAGCGAGGTGTCGAGGCTCTGACCGTAGGCGGCGAACGAGAGCACCATCGCCCAGGTCGCAGTGACGGCGCCGCGCAACCAGATGCGCCGCACTTCGATGCGGTCTTCCCTGACGTCGCTGCGGCCCATGACGACCCAGTGGTCGGTGTGCGGCAGCCCGGCGAGCACGTCGGCCTGACGCACCTGCCAGCCGATGGCCGCCGCCACCGAGTCGGCGAGCGGCGGTGGCAACGAGCCCATCTGACGACCAGCGGTGGCCAGCAGGTGCAGCACCCCCAGCTCGGCGAGCACCTGCTGATGCCACTCGGCGTGCGCCCCGACCACCCCGGCCAGCCGCCGCACCCGATTGGCGAGGCCGCCGACCTGCGCGTCGATCAGCCGCGCCGCCAGGTCGTCCCATGTGCCGTAGCGGGCCAGTGCCGGGTCGGCCAGGCCCGTGCGCACTCGGTCGTCGAGCCATCGATCCAGCTCGGCCAACCCGGCAGCCATGCGCGCAACGCGATCGTCGCGACCGGCACTGGGGTCGCGCGGGGGCAGCGCCGGCGCAGCGCCCTGGCCGGCCGCCTCGCCCACCGGCGAGGGGAGCGGCACGGGAACCGATGCTGGAGCGAGGACAGGGGCAGCCGACTCGGCCGCGCGCTGCTTCGCGGCCCACAGCGCCACGGCAGCCGCCGCGAACGACGGCACCTCGCCTTCGGCGACCTGGCCGCGCGCCCACAGCAGCAGCAGTGCCAGCAGGTGCTTGCACGGCAGCAGCCGGCTGGGGCACGAGCACCGGAACGCGACACCCACATGGTCGACCACGCACTCGTAGGGCTCGGCGCTACTGCCCGTGCAACGCCCCCACACGGCGCGGGTGTTGCAGCCGGCACCCACCCACCTACCGGGTACGGCCAGCGGCTGTGCCGCCGTGAGCGACGACGGCCGGGGCGCGAGTGCGAGCACCTGCTCGACCTGCCACCTCGCGGCAGCCACCACCGGAGCCGCCGGCACCACGTCGCTCATGGCCGCCACGGTAGCCAGGGGGTGCCACACGGTTGAACGTCGGCTCGCGTCACGCCGACTGGCACGACGACCTGGCCTCAGCCTTGGTCATCGTGTCGGTCGACGTGTCAGGCGACGCGCCTCGGCGGCTCAGCCGAGACGGACGGACAACCGCCGGTGCGCCGAGCCGGGCACGAACATGTCGCCCGCCGTCGCCAGCTTCGCCATGTACGCGGCGTCGGCGGTGATCTTGGCGTTGGCGGCATCGGCCGCGGCGGCGTTGGGGGCGATGCCGATCCACGCCAACTGACCCATGGTGCCGAACATGTCGATCGACACGTTCACCGGCATGCCGGTGGCCTGCTCGACGAGTGCCGCAACCTCCAAGCTCCAGCCGACGGCCGCCGCGTAGTCGCCGCCGCTGACCACAGCCGTGGTGATGGTGGCCACCGAGCCGACGGCAGGTGCACCGCCTGGCATCTCACCGCTGAGCGACTCGCGCAACGAATCGACCGGCGAGCCAGTCGACCACGCGGCGCCCTTGGCCACCAGTGCGGCCAGGTCGGCGTCGCCGGCCAACGCGGCCCCCATGGCCTGCACCCCTGCGATGCCATCGACGCGAGCCGTGTACGACATGGTGCCCATGGGGGCTCCGAACAACACGCCCCACAGCGACACCTCGTTGCCGAGCCGGTTGCTCACGTGTGCTCTGACAGCCAGAGCGTGCGCTGTCACTTCGGCGGGCGGACCCGCCATGTGCAGACTTCTGCTGAACAAGTGCATTTCAGTTCCCCTTCTCGTCGCGAGGTGGGTCCATCCGCACCTCGTCACGGCACCCTCCCCGTGTTGCTGTGAGCACCGTCAGATCACAATCGCACGAACAAGTTCACGAGTCCACAGAAACCTTCACTTCCGAGCAGGACCGCGCTGCGTCCATGTGACGAAAGACCCACCAGGATGGGCACCATGTCCGTCCTCCACCGGGAACCACTCGGCGACACTGAGCGACCTATGGGCATGACACTTCATCACTCCCCCAGCACATCCCGGTCTGTTCGTCGCCTCGCCGCCGCGGCGTGTGCGGTCGGCCTGCTCACGGTTGCCGCCGGATGCGGCGACGACGAGACCTCGTCCGACACCACCACTGCGGCTGCGGCCGACTCCACCGCGGCGCCGGTGGCCGGCGAAGTCACGTTTGCGGGCCAGTGGGCCCGTACCAGCCCAGCCATGGCCACTGCCGGCGCCGCCTACGTCACCATCACCAGCACGATCGACGACAAGCTCGTCACGGCGCTGGTCGATCCCAGCATCGCCGCCACCGTGGAAGTGCATGAGACCGTGATGGCCGACATGACCTCCGACACGGCAATGAGCTCCGACACGGCAATGGGTTCCGACACCACCATGGCCGGCGGCGAGGGCGAGATGATGATGCGACCCGTCGCGTTCATCGAGCTCCCCGCAGGCGTGGCCGTCGAACTGAAGCCGGGCGGGTACCACATCATGCTGCTCAACCTGGTCGAGCCCCTCGAAGTGGGAACCAGCTTCGAGCTGACGCTCGTCTTCGAGCACGCCGGTCAGATCACCATCGATGTGCCGGTGCTGGAGGAAGCACCCTGATCGTGCGACGCACCCCGGCTCTGAGCGCTCGGCTGGTACTTGCGCTGGTCGTCGGGTGCTCCATGGTCAACGCGTGTAGCGACACGAAGGGCACCTCGGTCGCCGAGGTGCCCTTCACCGCTGCCGACGGCAGCACCACCGCCGTCGCCGACTTCGAGGGTGCACCGCTGGTGGTCAACATGTGGGCCACCAACTGCGTACCGTGCGTGAAGGAGATGCCGGCGCTCGACGAGGTGGCCACCGAGATGGTCGGCCGGCTGCAGATCATCGGCGTCAACGTGTTCGACACGCCCCAGAACGCCGCTGCGTTCGCCGCCGACCTGGGCGTCAGCTATCCCCAGTTCACCGATCCCGACGGTGGGTTGTCCACCGCGCTCGCCGTCACCGGGCTTCCCGCCACCGCGTTCTTCGACGCAGATGGCAAGCTGGTCGATGTGCATCAGGGCGCGTACACCGCCGACGAACTCCGTGCTGCCATCGAGCAGCACCTCCCCGCGCTCGTGCCGGAAGGAACCTCACCGTGACCACTCTCCGACGCATCGCCGCGGTCGCCACCGGCGCATTGCTGTTCGTCGCGTGCGGCAGCGACACCACCTCGAAGACCCTCAGCGGCTACGAGCTCGATCCGGCTCCCTCCGTCGGCGCGCTCAGCCTCCCCGAAGCCTCCAACGGCGACGCCGACTTCACGTTCAAGGCCGCCGATGGGCGCCTGCTCATCGTCTACTTCGGGTACACCAGCTGCCCTGATGTGTGCCCCACCACGTTGGCCGAGGTGAAGAAGGCCTTCAAGCAGCTGGGCGACGCCGCCGACAAGGTCGACGTCGCGATGGCCACCATCGACCCGAACCGCGACACCGGCGAGATCATCACCGGCTACGTGCAGAGCTTCATCCCCGGCGCACACGCGCTGCGCAGTGAAGACCCCGCCCAGCTCGAGTCGGTGGCCGCTGCGTTCGGTGCCAGCTACTCGGTCACCACCGCGGCCGATGGCCAGATCGACGTCAGCCACAGCGCCGGCATGTACGTGGTCGACCCCAGTGGCACCGTGGTGCTCACGTGGCCGTTCGGCATTCCCGCCGATGGCATCGCCACCGACCTGGAGATCCTGTTCGATCGGAGCGCAAAGTGATCCGCCGTCAGTTCCTGCGGGCCACGCTGCTGGCCGTCGTTGCGCTGGCCGGCGCCGGTTGTGTCGGCGACGAGCGCTCGAGCAACGTGGAGACCAACCCGCTGGGGCCCGACGACGTCACCACCTACGAGTACACCGTGCCGTTCGGCACCGGCAACCGGCTCGACGGCGGCGAAGTGATCGAGATCATGCCCCAGACGCTGCAGGTGAAGGTCGGCGAATCCATTCGCATCAACAACGACGACATCCGCGACTTCATGATCGGGCCCTTCTTCGTCGCCGGCGGCCAGACCCTGGCGATGCGGTTCACCCACCCCGGAAGGCTGTCGGGCATCTGTCTGGTGAACCCCGAGGGCGAGTTCGTGATCGAAGTCACCGAGTAGCCGCCGTCGCGCCCCTGTACGGAGCATGGCGCACCCCGATACCCTCCGGTCATGGCCTGGGGGAACGACGCTGCTGATTCCAGATTGCACGGCACGAGCATCGCCGAGAGCGTGCTCGACACCATCGGCAACACACCGCTGGTGCGGTTGCCACGCATCAGCGAGATCCACGGCATCCACTGCGTGCTGGCGATGAAGATGGAGACCACCAACCCCGGCGGTTCGGCGAAGGACCGCCCGGCGCTGGAGATGATCCTCGCGGCCGAGCGCTCGGGCGAGCTGCGCCCCGGTGGCACGATCGTGGAACCGACGAGCGGCAACACCGGCGTGGGCCTCGCCATCGTTGCCGCCCAGCGTGGGTACAAGTGCGTGTTCGTGATGACCGACAAGGTGGCGCCGGAGAAGGTGAGCCTGCTGCGCGCGTACGGCGCCGAGGTGGTGGTGTGCCCGGTCGCGGTGCCGCCGGAAGACCCCACCAGCTACTACAAGGTGGCCGAGCGGCTCACTGTCGAGCGCGAGGCGTTTCGCCCCAACCAGTACGCCAACCCCAACAACCCGCTGGCCCACGAGAAGACCACCGGGCCAGAGCTGTGGGCACAGACCGGCGGGCGCATCACCCACTTCGTGGCAGGCGCCGGTACGTGCGGCACCATCACCGGTACCGCTCGCTACCTGAAGGCGCAGAACCCTGCGATCAAGATCATCGCCGGCGACCCCGATGCGTCGGTGTTCAGCGGCGGCTCCGGCCGGCCGTACCTGGTCGAGGGTGTCGGCGAAGACTTCTACCCCGCCGCGTGGTCGCCCGATCTGTACGACCAGGTCATCCCGATCAGCGACGAGGAGAGCTTCCTCACCGCCCGCCAGGTCAGCCGCGAGGAGGGCATCCTCATCGGCGGTTCGGGCGGCATGGCGGTTGCCACCGCCATTCGTGTGGCGAAAGCTGCAGCGCCCAACGACATCGTCGTGGTGCTCAACCCGGATTCGGGTCGCGGCTACCTGTCGCGCGTGTTCGACGATCAGTGGATGGCCAACTTCGGCTTCCTCCGCGAGTGCGACGAATGCATCGCCGCCGTGCTCGACGCTCGCGGCGACACGCCCTCGCTGCTGTACGTCAACCCATCCACCAGCGTGCGCAACACCATCGATCTGATGCGCGCCAACGGCATCAGCCAGCTGCCGGTGTGCAAGAACACTCCACCGTTCGCTGCCGCCGAAGTGGCCGGCGCGGTCGACGAACTGGATCTGATGGAAGCGGTGTATCGCGACAGCAGCGTGCTCGACTCCGCAGTCGAGCAGGTGATGGGCCCGAAGCTGCCCACCATCGGCGTCGGTCAGAAGGTGGCCCTGGCCGTCGAGATGCTCGACGTCGCGCCGGCGCTGCTGGTGCTGTCGGGCGGGCGCCCGCTGAGCGTGCTCACTCGTTCCGATCTCCTGAGCTACTTCGAGGTGCTGAGCAATGGGTGACATCGAGCAACAGACCGCCTGGGGTTTCGAGACCGCAGCCGTGCACGCCGGTCAGGCACCCGACCCTGTCACCGGCGCCGTCGTCACGCCCATCAGCCTCAGCACCACGTTCCAGCAAGAGCAGGTGGGGCAGCACCGCGGGTACGAGTACAGCCGCAGCGGCAACCCCACCCGCACCGCCTACGAAACGCAGGTGGCCGCGCTGGAGGGTGCCACGCACGGCCTGGCCTTCGCCAGCGGCTTGGCAGCGGAAGACAACGTGCTGCGACTGCTGGCCACCGGCGACCGAGTGCTGCTGGGCAACGATGCCTACGGCGGTACCTACCGCCTGATCAGCAAGGTGCACACGCAGTTGCGCTGGACGGCCGTCGATCTGCTCGACGTCGATGGCCTCGCGGCGGCATGGCCCCACGACACGAAGCTGATCTGGCTGGAGACGCCCACCAACCCGCTGCTGCGCTGCTTCGACATCGAGGCCATCGCCGCGCTGGCCCACTCGCACGGCGCCATCGTGGTCGTCGACAACACCTTCGCCACGCCCTACCTGCAGCAGCCGCTGGCGCTGGGCGCCGACGTGGTGGTGCACTCGGCCACCAAGTACCTCGGCGGCCACAGCGATGTGGTCGGTGGCTTCCTCGCACTCGACGACGAAGGCCTCACTCAGCGGCTGCGCTTCACCCAGAACGCTGCCGGCGCGGTACCGGCGCCGTTCGACTGCTACCTCGCACTGCGCGGTGTGAAGACGCTGGCCATCCGGATGGAGCGTCATTGCTTCAACGCCCGCGCGGTCGTCGACCTGCTGGTGGGGCACCCGGCAGTCGAGCGGGTGCTGTACCCCCAACTGCCCGACCACCCCGGCCACGCCGCCGCCGCGAAGCAGATGCGCGACTTCGGCGGCATGGTCAGCTTCACGCTCCGTGCGGGCAAGCAGGCCGCGTTGCGAGTTGCGGCGGCGACAGAGCTGTTCACGCTCGGCGAGAGCCTGGGCGCGGTGGAGAGCCTCATCGAACACCCCGGCGAGATGACCCACGCCTCGGCTGCCGGCTCGCCGCTGGAGGTGCCCGACAACCTCGTGCGTCTGTCAGTGGGCATCGAGACCGCCGCCGACCTGGTCGCCGACCTCGAGCAAGCCCTCACCCACGCGTAGCGGCGGCGTTGGGCCGAGCAGGCGCGGCCGCCGTCGTGGTCAGCCGGCCGCGATCTTCGCGGCGACCCGTGCACCGCTGCGCAATGCGCCTTCCATGAAGCCGGCGAAGCCGTCGGCATGCTCGCCGGCCAGCCACAGGCGACCGTGGACGACGTGCAGCGCCGTCTGGGCCGCGAGCCACTGGCCGGGCCCGAAGCACGAGTAGGTACCCAGGCTGCACGGGTCGTTCGTCCAGTCGGTGACCACCCGTTCGCCGGCCAGACCCTTGGCACCCGGGAAGATGCGGTCGATCTCGTGCACCAGCCGGTCGGGTGCCTCCGGCAAGGCGACGAAGTCGGCCCCGTCGTACGACGACAGCAGGCTGGTGAGCACTCCGGCGTCACCGGGCTGGTCGTCGGTGGTCTCCCAGAGGTGGCCCCACGACCGGTCGGACAGCACGGTGCCGTTGCGCGAGTAGTCGCGCCAGATGCGACGGCCGAACTGTGCGCTGATCTTGCCCCCGACGCCATACCCCACCGAGCCGAGCTCGCCCGGAACGGCCGGCCACAGCCGAGTCAGCACCGGCAACGGCACCGCCGCGATGACGGCCGCGGCGGCGAGCACCTCGCCGTCGGCGAGCGTCACGAGACCGCTGTCGGCGACGATCGCACGAACCGGCGTGGAGAGCCGCACACGGCTCCCGAGGCGCGCGGCGAGGCCGATCGCCAGCTGGTCGTTGCCACCCACCACTCGGTGGCGTTCGCGTTCACCGGCCACACGACGGGACTGCACCTCCGCTGCAAAGCGTCGCCCCACCGCCTCGGGCGGCAACATGAACTCCGTCCGGATGTCGCGGCCGACCACCAGTCGCGACACCGCCGACAGACCGAGTGGCCCGATCAAGTCGGCCAACGAGCCCGCCTCGTACTCATCGGTCGGCATCAGTGCTGCCAGAGCGGCCGTCCAGCCGGCCAGGTCGCCGGCGAGCGAGGCATGCAGCTGCATCGGCACTGCTCGCCCTCCGGCATCCACCAAGGTGCCGTGGGGGTCGAGATCGCCACCGCGTTCGCTCACCGGCAACCCCAGTTCCGCGGCCAGCGCGAGCACCTCGACATGGCTGCCATCGATGAACTCGGCGCCTCGCTCGCACGTCTGGCCGTCGGTGAACCGATGACTGAACACGCGGCCACCAACTCGATCGCGAGCTTCCAGCACCACGACCTGCGCCCCACTCGCGACCAGGTCTGCCGCGGCGCGCAGGCCTGCCAGGCCGGCGCCGATCACGACGGCGTCCACAGTGCTGGGGTGAGTGGTCGCCATCGTCAGCGATGGCACAGTCGAACGGCCGGCAAGAGCGCAGTGGCGGCCTCGACGGAGAGGTTGACCGGCGCGTGCACGACCGCCCCCGGCATCTCGCCGCACACCAGCAGGGCCGTGGTCAGCTCGGCCGCCGCACGAGCAACGAACCTGTTGCGCTGCCGCGAGCCTTCGAGCGTGAGGTGCACTCCGTCGTCGGTCAACCAGTCGAGGTTGGCCGCAACGAGGCCATGCCAGTTCGCGATCGTCAGGCCGGGATGACGACCCGTCGCGGCAGTGAGCTCGTTGTTGAACGCAGCGGTGGCGACCTTGCTGTAGCGCTTGTACACGTCGACCCAGACAACCCGGCGACCGGGGCCGATCTCGCTCATCATCGTGTCGATCAGCGCCGCCGTCGCACCGGGGACAGCCGACGTGACGCTCATGTCGTTGGTGCCCAACGCGATGATCCAGATCGGAGGGTCGAAGCCACCGGCGCGCAGCCGGCGCACTGCGTCCACTCCCGATGTCGCCTCGGGAGTCGTCGTGGTCGTGAACCGACCGCTGCGCGCTTCCAACTGGAACGGCCCCCAGCGCTCCTGCTCGAACTCCTCCGGCAGGCCGGCCCAGTGCGAGAAGGAGAGCGAATCACCGATCAGGGCGACGGCACCGCGTGCGCGCACGGTTGCGTCCTCGTGAAGGCCGGCCGGCAGCGCTGAGGTGCGCTCCGCGGGCAGCAGCGAGGGAGCGACCAGCACGGCGAGCAGTGCGCCTGCGATCGGCGCACGACGCCGACGCGCAGAGGAGTGAGTAGGCAGCGGCTCCGTCACGACGACCGAGAGTGTAGATCTCGAGCCGGCGATGGCCGGGCCACGCGTTCAGAACAGCGTCGGTTGCTCGGGCTTCACCACTCGCGGCACGCCCGGCCAGGGCACGTAGTGGTCCATGAAGACCCACGTTCGGCGGTGGATCGCGGACGGGCCGTAACCCTGCAGCGCCGCTTTGTGCAGCGGGCACGGATAGCCCTTGTTGGTGTCGAAGCTCCATTGCGGGTAGTGCTGCGCTGCCTCGCGCATGAGGCGGTCGCGAGTGACCTTGGCGAGGATGCTGGCGGCGGCCACCGACAGGCAGTAGCGATCGGCCTTCACCTTCATCTCCACGTGCGGCACGCATGGCGACACGAAGTTCCACTTCCCGTCGACCACCGCCGCATCGGGCACCACGCCCAGCGCGGCGATGGCTCGCTGCGTCGCCAGCTTCTGAGCAGCGGCCATGCCCAGCTCGTCGCACTCCTCCTGGCTGGCGCCGCCCACGGCCCACGCCTCGCACCAGCCGGCAACGCGGTCGAAGAGCAGCTCGCGGTTCCGTTCGGTGAGCAGCTTCGAGTCGCGCACCCCGTTCACCCGCTTCTCGCGCGGCAAGATGGCGGCGCCCACCATCAGCGGGCCGGCCCACGCACCACGGCCCACCTCGTCGATGCCGACGATCACGTCGTGACCGGCCGCCCACAGCTCCTTCTCCAGCTGTCGCGTGGGGGCGCGGCCGGCCATCAGCACGCCACCATCAGCGCAGCACGAGCGCGGCGGGCCCGCCCAAGACCTCACCCACCCGCCACCACGACGGGCTCAAGGATGCCACCACCGCCGGATCGACCGCCGCCAGCAGACCGCCGGAGGTCTGCGGATCCATGCACAGCGCCTCACCCGCATCGCTGGCCGAGCTGCGCACGTGAGCTGCCACGTACTCCCGATTGCGCGGGTCGCCACCGGTGCGTACGCCGCGCTCGGCCGCTTCGCGGGCGCCCGGGTAGGCCACGATGCCCTCCGTGTCGATGGCCACTTGCACGCCGCTGCGTTCGGCCATCTCCCACCCGTGCCCGGCCAGGCCGTAGCCGGTGACATCGGTGACCGCGTGCACCGCCCCACCGAGCGCCTGCAGCTCCTCCGAGGCGGCGCGATTCAGGCGCCGCATGCCGGCGATGGCCGTCGCCTGCTCGGGCGGTGACCCACCGGCGAGCACCAGCGCCGTGCCGATCGGCTTGCTGAGCACGAGCACGTCGCCGGGCAACGCGCCGCCTTTGCGGAACACGCGATCGGGGTGCACCACGCCCTGCACGGCAAGGCCGAAGATGGGTTCGGGGTTGCGGATGGTGTGGCCACCGGCGATGGTGCCCCCCGCTTCTGCGACCACTGCCGCCGCCGCGTCGAAGATGGCCACGATCGCCTCCCGAGGGAAGTGCTCGGGAAACGCCGCCACGTTGACCGCGATGACCACTCGCCCGCCCATTGCGAACACGTCACTGCACGCGTTGGCAGCAGCGATGGCGCCGAAATCCGCAGGATGGTCGACCAGCGGCGGGAAGAAGTCGGTGGTGCTGACCAAGGCCACATCGGGTGCCACCTGGTAGATGGCCGCGTCGTCGAAGGGTGCGAGACCGACGAGCAGTGAGGGGTCGACGCCGGCGGGCATGTCGCGCACCAGATCGGTGAGCAACGAGGCGCCCCACTTGGCGGCACAACCACCGCACGACGTCCACTCGGTCAGCTTCAGGCCTGCGAAATCATGATCGGTCAGCGACACGGCGCCAGCCTACGGTGTGCCACATGCACTCCATTGGCCCGTACAGGTTCACCGAGACCGACGCGCAGCGCACCGTCGGCAACCTCGATGCGATCTGGGGGCTCTATGCCCACGACCGCGACGCGGGCGTGCTCGAACCGCTGTACCCCACCCTCACCGGCGATCTCGCCACCGACCTGCAGCGCGTGTGGGCGGCGTGGTGCGCGGCCGGGCCGGCCCTGCGCGCCGCGGGGCAACTGCCGGAGCGTGCCCAGGGTCGGGTCACCCAGTTGAACGTCTCCCGCGGGGGCCTGCCCAAGACCCCCGTCGACGTGGTCGAGGTGAGCTGGCGCGGGGTGATCGGCGACCGCCAGGGCACCCGCGTGCACCACGGCCGCCCGTGGCAGGCGCTGTGCCTCTGGAGCAACGAAGTCATCGACGCACTGCATGCGCAGGGCCACCCCATCGCACCCGGTCTCGCCGGCGAGAACATCACCATCTCCGGGTTGCCCTGGCCAGATGTGCGCGCCGGCGTTCGCCTGCGCGTTGGCGAGGTGCTGTGCGAGGTCAGCGCCTTCGCACTGCCGTGCTTCCAGAACAAGGCCTGGTTCACCGGGGGCGACTTCGAAGCCATGCACCACGAGCGCGGCCCGGTGAGCCGGGTCTACGCAACGGTGCTCGAGCCCGGCACCATCGCCGTCGGGCAACCGGCCATCCTGGAGCCGTAGCGGGCACGCGTCGGCTGCTCAGCTCGCGATGCGATGCGATGCGACACGATGCGCAACGGCAGGCGGTACCGGCACGCTGCCCTCCTCGGCGCACACGTGCCGGGTGGCCTCGGCGATGCCGGTGCGCACCAGGTTGAGGCCACGCAAACCGGGCAGCGCGTCGATGCGCTCTTCCACGCGCTCGATCAGTTGGGCGCCGTCGCCGGAGCCGAACAGGTACGCAGCCGCGAACGAGGTCTCGATCTTGGGCACGTCGCCACTACCGACCACCGCCCACTCGTGCTGCAGGAACCACTTGGTGACGCGCTGCGCCCTGGGGTCGCCCTCCAGCAGGTCGCGGGCGTAGCTGGCGTAGTACGCCGCATGCCGGCCTTCTTGACGCATGATGCGACCCAGCAGTTCGGTGAGCACCGGGTGATCGGCGATCTGCGCGAGCCGGTTGTAGGCCGCATTGGCGGTCCACTCGTTGATGGCGCCCCAGGTCATGTGCACGGCGGGGAACTTGCGCACGCCATGCCCCAGCAGCCAGAAGATGGCCGGGCTCCAGAACAGGTAGCGCTTGTTGAACCTGCGCATGGCGACCAGCCGCGTGTCGTGCGCCGGCCAGTCGTGCGCCGCCAGCACCTTGCCGAGCGCCTGGCCGTGCCAGTACTCCTCGTAGTTCCAGAGCGTGAGGAACGCCGTGAACTGCGGGTCTTTCCAGGCCGGCAGCAGCAGCAGTTCGCGGGTGTAGAGCACGGTCTGGTACTCGATGTCGTGCATGTACGAGAGGCAACGCAGCACGTGCGGGGGCAACGGCTGCCGTCGGAACGCTTCGAAGTCGAGGTCGTCGGTCTTCAACCGGCCACCCTGTTCCTGGAACTTCTCGATGGGGATTGCCATGCTCACCCTTCGTTGCGGAGGGTCGTTCGGATCGCGCGACCTTACCGCATACTTGACAAATGACCTCCCCGACGTTTGCCGCCATCGCCTTCAGCGGCAGCTTGCGCAATGGCAGCAGCAACACCGCGCTCGTCCGGCTCGCGCAGCGCATCGCACCGCCCGAGCTCACCATCGAGATCATCGACTGGGTCGATCAGTTGCCGTGGATGAACCCCGACCTGGAGACCGATCCGCCGGAGATCGTGCTGCGCTGGTGGGCCGCGCTGCGCGGCGCCGACGCGCTGATCATCGGCATGCCGGAGTACAACGCAACGCCCACCGCGCTGGCGAAGAACGCCATCGACTGGGCCACGCGCCCGCCGAGCGATCGGGCGATCGCCGGTACCGCCGTCGCCTTCCTCAGTGCCGCCGGTCGTTCAGGCGGCAAGAACTCGCAGGAGAGCGTCACGCTGCTGCTGGGCTTCATGGGCGCCACCGTGGTCGAAGAGCCGCAGGTACGCCTGTCGCTCATCGGCGATCGCATCGATGCCGACGGCAACACCGACGACCCGCTGATCATCGATGCCGTCGCCGCCAAGCTGCGCGCCCTCGTCGACGCACTCACGCTGCGGGCCGCGACTCCCGGCGCCTGAAGGGCTCGATTCGCAGCGACCCGATCACGGCGAGGCGGCTCACACGTCGGAGAAGTCGATCGTCGCCGCATCGCCCAGCTCGAACGATCGGTACTCGCGACGGCACGGGCTGCCGGTGAGCGCCCACACCAACGGCGACGAGCCAGGCTGCAACGCGACGATCATCGATGCAGTCGTGGCCTCCACACCGTCGACGTGCATGCACACGCTCCAACCGGGTTCGCCGCAGGTGTCGTGCGAACGTAGGTGCTGCTGCAGCGCCGCGACGGTGACTGGTCGCTCGGCCAGCACACGCTGCGAGGCGCGCCAGCGCGGATCGACCAGGCGCTCGACGGGTTGACGCGGATGCCGATGCGTTGCGTCGAAGCCCGGGATGCTGGTGCGGTTGGAGATGGCCCTGACATCTCCAACCGGCTCCGCCGCCCACTCGCGGCCACTGGTGTCGATGACGAACGCCGTGCCCGCGGAGGCGACGAGGAAGGCGTTCCAGTACGGCCTCCCGTTCGGCGACAGCGCCGGGTCGTGGCCGCTGCCACCCTGGCCATGGCGCTCGAGCAGGGCGGTGATGATCGCGACGGCTTCGATGGCGCTCGTCGCTCGCTCGAGCGCGAGCCGCACGAGATCCATGCCCGTGAGCGCCGGAGCCGCCCCGCGGGGATCGAGCGTCGTGTACACCGTCGTGTTGCCGATGGCCACGCCGGCTTCGTTGACGCCGTGCTCCGCACCCCAGCCCCATGCCGGTCGCGACAGCACACAGCCCAACGTGTCGGCGTCGTGAGCCGCGACATCGATGTGAGTGGTGCGCAGCACGCCGAGATCGCGGCGCGGTGCCGACCAGTGCACCACTTGGCGCTCGGCGGGAGGTCGGTCGCTGTTCTTCGCGAACAGCGTGCACGCACCTTCCGTCGCTGCCGGCAGAGCGACGAGGCAGTCGCACATCAGCTGAAGGAGTCGCCCTCTGCCGGAATCTGCCGAGCATCGGTCGCGGCAGCGGCGGCGGGCGGTGCGGGCGGAACCGGCGAGAGACCGGGCGGCTGCGGCCACAGCGCCTCGCCCTTCACCTCGGTGGTGTGCCAATCCGGGGCCAAGACGGGCGCGCTGAGCGCCACCGCATCGCCGCTCTGCTCCCACAGCACGGCCGGCCGCTCGCCGTGCCAGCGGATGGCGAACGACACCGTGCTGGTCGCGCCGGTGGGCACGCCGTACACCTCGAAGTTGTTGCCCTCCCACCCGGCGGGCAGGCCGCAGGGGAACAGCCGGCCACCAGCGACGCCCGCGTCGGCGATGCGCAGCTCGGCCCAGGCGAGGAAGCGCGCCGTGTCGGAGGGGGCCTCGGCAGGCACCGCTGCCGAGACGGGCAGCCGATCTCGAACGGCGGCCAGGTCGCGCCGCGCTCGCCGTTCATCGGCGACGGCCAGCACCCGATCGGCGGCGGCGAGCGCCGGCACCAACGCCCAGTCGTGCGCTGCGCTCTTCACGGCGAGCTCCAGCGCATGCGCGATGTCGGGGACCCATCCGGCAGCCTTCTCCCCCATGCGCACCAGCTGGCCGACACCGAGCAGGAAGCTCACCGGATCGTTGTCGGGGTGCTCTGGCCCCACCAGCGCCAGCTCACATCGCTCCGCGACCACTCGCTCGTTGAGCGCACCATCGGGCAGCAGCAGCCGGCTGGCACGCTCGACGGTGGTGAGCCAGCCACGCACCACACCCGCGACGGTGGGCATGCCGTGCGGCAGCGGGCCTGCGCCGCGGCCGTCGTGAGCGATGGCCACGACCAGTGTGCTGTGATGGCCGACCGGAAAGGCCACGCTGCCCTCGGGCAGGCTGATGCCCTCGATCGGTGCGGTGGGAGGACGCACCGAGAGCAGACCGGCGTGAGTGAATGCCACCGCGATGGGGAGCGGCGACTCGTTCTCCACCTCGATGATGGTGAGGCCGCCGTGGTCGGGCACCGAGTACACGCGCTGCACCGCGTCGCCGTCGGGTATGCGTACACGGGTCTCCACCACGGCCGTGCCGTCGATGCGGCGCTGCCGAACTGCCGCTTCGCGCTGTGGGCTGTGCCACCGATCGTCGGCCGCGATGTGCCAATCCAGCACGGCGCCATCACGCCACGGCTCGACAGCGCCCCATGCCGTGACGATCGCCCGCCAGCCACCCCCGGTGACACCGGTCGTGATCTCGTTCGTGGTGCCCGTCATGGTGCCGCTCACTCCATCTCGCTCTTGCGCGTGCGCTGCATCAGCGAACCCAGTGCCTCGCGGGCCGGGCGGCCCTGGTGGCACACCGCCACCACCTGCTCAGTGATCGGCATGTCCACCCCGTAGCGGCGAGCCAGGTCGAGCACGCTTGGCGAGCTCTTCACGCCTTCGGCAACCATGTTCATCGCCGCCAGCACCTCCTCGATCGTCTTGCCCGTGCCCAACTCGAAGCCCACCATGTTGTTGCGGCTCTGCTTCGACGAGCAGGTGGCGATCAGATCGCCCATGCCGGCCAGCCCGGCGAAGGTCGCCGCCTGGCCGCCCATCGCGATGCCCAGGCGGGTCATCTCCGCGAGGCCGCGGGTGATCAACGTGGCGCGAGTGTTGTCGCCGAAGCCCATGCCCTCCGCCATCCCGGCGGCGATGGCGATGACGTTCTTCACCACGCCGCCCACCTCACAACCGACGACGTCGCCGTTGGTGTAGATGCGCAGGCTGGGGCGCCCGAAGATGCGCTGCAGCTCGGCCGCGATGTCGCCGTTGTCGATGGCCACCACACTGGCGGCGGGTTGGCCGCCGAGTATCTCCTTGGCCAGGTTGGGCCCGGTGAGCACGGCAACCGGATGGCCCGGCAGCTCGTCGCGGGTGACCTCGCTCATGCGCTTGCGCGAGTTGCGCTCGAGCCCCTTGGTGAGGCTGACCACCGGCACCCAGGGCCGCAGCGAGCGTGCCGCCTCGGCAGCTACGTCGCGGAAGCCGTGCGACGGCACGGCCATCACCAACACGTCGGCGTGCGACACGGCATCTGCCAGCGAGGAAGTTGCGCGCAGTTCGTCGGGCAGCGTGAACTGCGGCAGGTAGTCGATGTTGACGTGATCGCGGTTGATCGAGTCGGCCAGTTCGCCACGGCGGGCCCACAACACGGTGGGGGTGTTGGCGGCGGCGAGCGCCGCCACCGTGGTTCCCCATGAGCCGGCCCCGATGACCGCGACGTTGATCGGCATCGGCACAGCGTAGGCCGCCCGGACGTCGCAGCAGGTGCCCGATCCATCGCCGGCGAGCCGTGCGCGCGAGCGGTCGCGGCGGCGGTCGCACCCTCTACGATGCACGCGTGAATCACGTCGTGCTCGTGCCGGTGAAAGCCTTCGCCGATGCCAAGGCGCGGCTGGCGACGGTGCTCTCCCCCGGCGAACGCGAGGCGTTGGCCCGGTGGACGGCGGAACGTGTGCTGGCCGCCGCCGGCGAGCTGCCGGTGTACATCGCGTGCGACAGCGAGGCCGTCGCCGAATGGGCCACCGCTCACGGCGCCACGGTGCTGTGGCACCCGGGCGTCGGGCTCAACGCGGCGGTCAACCGCAGCGTCGCCGACCTCCGCCGCCAGGGAGTCGATCATGTGGTGGTCGCACACGGCGACCTGCCGCGGGCAGCTGCCCTCGCCGCGGTCGTCATCCCCGGGGCTCTCACCCTCGTGCCCGACGCGCGTGGCGATGGCACCAACGTGATCGCCTTGCCCCTTCACCTCCTGTTCGAGTTCGAGTACGGCCCGGGATCGTTCCGCCGGCACCTCCAGCGCGCGGTGGCGAGCGGCTTGCCGGTGGCCGTGCGTCGCGATCCGATGCTGGCAATCGACATCGACACACCATCCGACCTCACGCACCCGCTGGTGCAGGAAGTGCTGCCCGCATGGCTGCCAACGAACCGGGGCAACCCGACCCGTCTCCCTCGCTGATCTCGCACGACCTGCCCACGCCCACGTCGGCACTGGCCATCGGAGCACACCCCGACGATGTCGAGTTCGGGTGCGGCGCCACGCTCGCGAAGTGGGCGGCCGCCGGCTGCCTCGTGCACCACCTGGTGCTCACCGACGGTTCGAAGGGTACGTGGAACGCGTCGGCCGACGTCGCCGCACTCATCGCCACCCGCCGGCGCGAGCAGCGCGCGGCCGCACGACTGCTCGCCGGCGAGCGCGCCGGCGAGGTGGTCTTCCTCGGTGAGGTGGATGGCGAACTGGCCAACAGCCTCGCCCTGCGCGGCGAAGTGGCGCGTGTCATCCGAATGCTGCGACCGCAGGTGATCCTGGCCCACGATCCGTGGAAGCACTACCGCCTCCACCCGGATCATCGCGAAGCGGGCCTGCTGGCCTGCGACGGCATCGTCGCCGCCCGCGACCCGCACTTCAACGAGGAGCACGGCCTCGCTCCGCACCGCCCCGACGCACTGTTGCTGTGGGAGGCCGAGGCGCCCGACCACGTGGAGGACGTCGACGGGTTCGTCGAGCACAAGTTGCGCGCGCTGGAAGCACACGAGAGCCAGTTCGAGAGCACGATGAAGGCCGTCGATGGCGACCAGTTGGCCGCCTTCCGCTCACGCATCGGCGAACGCCTTGCCGGCTTGGGCGCGCGGTACGGCGTGGCCAGCGCCGAAGTGTTCAAGCGCATCACCGACCTGTAGGCACGCGCAGGCCTCCAGTTCGTCAGCGGGCGAACTGGCCAGGGCTACGACCGGTGCCGGGCTCGCCGGCGAATGCTTGCGCGAAGCCCATCCACTCGACGGCCGACGCGCCCGTCACCTCCAGCCCGGTATCGGCGAGATGACGCCGCTGGGTGACCACGAGACAGAAGTCGAGCGCCTCACCGCGCACACCGTCGGAAGTCGGCTCGCCCCACTCCCACAGCGAGCCGTCGGGCGCCCGCAACGCCACGTAGGGCGGCACCTCGGGCAACTCACGACCGTTGATCATGTAGCTGAACGGGCGGGCCCGCACACCGATGTGGGCCACGTGCTTCAGGCGTGCGGTGGCAGCACGTTGCACGCCGAGCGCATCGGCAACGTCCTGGCCGTGTGCCCAGGTCTCCATCAGGCGAGCGGTGATGAACGACCTCGCCGCCATCGCCGGGCCGTACCACGGCACACGCGACGACGGATCCACCGATCGCGCAAGTGCGATGAGGTCGTTGCGATCCGCGCGCCACGCGGCGAGCAGCTCGGTGCCGCTCATCCGCCGACCGGGCTCCACTGAGGCCTTGGTGCCGCCCGCGGCCAACAGCCGGTGCATGTCGGCGGCGAACTCGTCGGGGTCGCGGAGTGCAAGTGCGGCTCGTTGATCGAAGAACCACAGGTGACTGATCTGGTCGCGGATCGACCACTCGGCCGCAGGAGTGGCCAGCGACCACTGCGCTTCCGTCAGGTCGGCGACCAACACATCCAGCGCGAGGTGTTCGGCATGCAGGTCGTCACAGATGGAGTCCATTCGCACATTGTTCTGCACACGAGCCGAAAACGGCGAGTGGGGGGCCGAGGCCCCCCACTTCACGCGGTGTGGCTCGACGCCTCACTTCTTCTTGGCGGCTGCTGCCTTCTTCGCAGGGGCGGCCTTCTTGGCGGCTGCTGCCTTCTTCGCCGGGGCGGCCTTCTTGGCCGGAGCGGCCTTCTTCGCCGGGGCTGCCTTCTTGGCCGGAGCGGCCTTCTTCGCAGGGGCTGCCTTCTTGGCCGGAGCGGCCTTCTTCGCAGGGGCTGCCTTCTTGGCCGGAGCGGCCTTCTTCGCAGGGGCTGCCTT
>JACDJC010000376.1_pt1 | contig 55226 bp, 50 predicted proteins | sample 7454191 | NCBI WGS metagenome assembly JACDJC01 (sample SAMN14253291, study PRJNA609438) | sludge metagenome | isolation source: sludge after 25d culture with pyrite and EDTA | collected 2018-12-20 | reverse complement strand
TGGGGGAGATGGCCCCGCAATTGATGGGTATGAAAGGCTGCTGGTGCCGCGGGCTGGCCAGGTGTATGGCTTCGGCCGCGAGCTCTTTGCCGGTGCCGCTTTCGCCGACCAGCAGCACCGTGGCCTGGGTGGGCGCCACCTTCTCGATGTGGGCGCAGAGCAATTGCATCGCCCTCGATTTGCCTATCATCTTGGCGAAGCAGTCCGACGCGCCGGGCATGGGCGGGCTGCTCGCCATGGTCTTGAGTTCGACCAGTATTCCGCGCAACCGGCGCAGGCTGAGCGGCTTGAGCAGGTAGTCCACCGCGCCGCAGCGCAGCGCCTCGATGGCGCTGTCCACGCTGGAATAGCCGGTCATGAACACCACCTGCGTATCGCTCGGCCCGCTTTCCTTCCAGAAGGCAACGCCGTCGCCGTCGGGCAGTTGCACGTCCACCAGCGCCACGTCGGGTTTCTGCCTTTCCATCTGGATGCGCGCCTGGCGCACGTCGCTCGCCTGGGCGACGGTATAGCCGGCCTCCAGCGCGACGTCCGCGATGAGCTCGCGGATGTCGGATTCATCGTCAACGATCAATAAATGCGGCATATACGCTTCGTTTTAAAAATTGCTGCCTTGCCGACTTGTGGAAAGCCATGCGGGAGAAGTCGACAGGGATTCCCTTGTTGGTCATGGTACGCGGAAACGGTGGGAGCCAATGTAAACAAAATTTGCTTTTGAAACCAACGGCTATTATTGCGATCCGCCGCGCATTTCATATTAGACTCCGGCAAATGATTAACTCGTCCAAACTCATTGGGCGCTCCCCCGCGGCGTTCGAGCTTGCCCGGTCGATCGTGAAAGCCGCCCCGACGGATGCCGGCGTGCTGATCGTCGGGGAAAGCGGCACCGGCAAGGAAGTCGTCGCACGCGCCATCCATCAGCGCAGCGCCCGCTGCGACGCCCCATTCGTAGCCATCAATTGCGGCGCCATTTCGGCATCGCTGGCCGAAACGGCATTCTTTGGACACGAAAAAGGCAGCTTCACGGGGGCGGCCGCCACCGCCAAAGGCTGCTTCGAAACCGCCGACGGCGGCACCCTGTTCCTGGACGAGGTCACCGAAATGCCCCTGCCCATGCAGGTGCAACTGCTGCGCGTGCTCGAAACCGGCCAATACCATCGCGTCGGAGGCATGGAGCTGCGGCGCGTGCATGTGCGCATCATCGCCGCCACCAACCGCGACCCCAAAGAGGCCGTTAGGTCGGGGCGTTTCCGTTCCGACCTGCTGTACCGGCTGGCCGTCTTTCCCATACGCGTTCCCGCCCTGCGCGAGCGGCAGTCCGACATCGCCTACCTGGCCCAGCGCTTCCTGGACGAGCTCAATGCCGAAGAAAAAACCCGGAAGATGTTTTCGGATGACGCCATCGCGCATCTGGAAGCGTACAACTGGCCCGGCAATGTGCGGGAACTGAAGAACACGGTCACGCGCGCCTACATCCTGGCCAACGACGTGATCGAAATCGGCCCCTTGGCGCCGGTATTCCGCGTCAAGAGCCCCGACCTGTCCAACGGCTTCCTGAAGATTCCCATCGGCACGGACCTGGCCAACGCGCAGCATGCGCTCATACAGGCGACGCTGGAATATTACTCCGGCGACAAGCGCCGCACGGCCGCCGCGCTGGGCATCAGCCCCAAGACCCTGTACAACCGGCTGGAACAGATGCGCAACGGCGAAACGCCGGCGGGCACTTCTTACCGCCACCGGTAATTCGCACCGTCCGGCCGCCGCGCGGCGGCCGGCTTCGCGGCGCCGGAGAGCGGGAAGACACATCTTTTTTCAATCGTTCAAAACACCGATACGGCTTTGTCTTGCGGCAACCGGGCGGCTCGCGGGCCGCCGCTCGAGCCCGTTCTTCGGCCGATCTGGCACGGATATTGCGTCATGTCCCATTGTGCATGCGCCGACTGGCGCCACATCCAACAACAGGAGACCAGACAAATGACGCAGATGTCTTACGAGTTGCTGACCAAGCAGCAAACCAGTCTGACGCCCCGCCTGCAGCAGTCGGTGAAGCTGCTGCAAATGTCGACCCTGGACTTCACGAAGGAAGTTGCTCAGGCCATCGCCAACAATCCCTTCCTCGAGGACGGAGAGGACGGTGCATCGGAGGAACATGCGGACGCCGGCCAACCCGCCGCCAAAGACGCCGGACATGTGAAGAACGCCGACCCGGAGTCCTCCGAACACGCCGCCGCCGAAGCGGAAGGCGACCGGGACGCGCAAGCCGCCGAGCCTGCCTTCGACGAGAGCGCCTCCACGTACTCGGGCGACTATCCCGTCCGGCGCGATCCCGACCTGCCGGACACCGATGTCGGCCAATGGGCCCAGCACCAGACCAGCATGCAGGAATCCCTGCTGACCGATCTTTGCGCGTATCCCCTGAGCGAGCGCGATCGCCTTCTTGCGGAATACATCATCGAAGCCATAGACGAGGACGGCTACCTGCGACTGCCTTTCTCCGACCTCGCGCCGGCTTCCGCGTTTTCTCCGCCCGTCGACGACAAGGAATGGGAGGCGGCGCTGCGGCTGGTGCAGCAAGTCGCCACGCCGGGGCTGGGCGCGCGCAACCTGCAGGAATGCCTGACCCTGCAGCTGCGGGCGCTGGACGAGGACACGCCGGGCAAGCAGTTGGCCGGGCGTATCGTCTCGGAACACATCGACAAGCTTGGTCGCTGCGACTATGCCGGGCTGGCGCGCGCGCTGGATTGCAGCGCGGAAGACATACAGCGGGCCACCCTGTTGATCCGCAACCTGGAACCCCATCCCGGCCGGCGCTACGGCGCCATAGACCCGTCCTGCTATGTCGTGCCCGACGTCATCGTGCGCAAGGTGGGCAAACTGTGGGTGGCGGTCAGCAACGAAAGCGCCATGCCGCATGCGCGCCTGAACACCGTCTACGCCAAGCTCTTTCGCGAGTCCCGGTACGAGGACCGTTCACTGATGGCGCAGGCGCTGCAGGAGGCGCGCTGGCTGCTGCGCAGCCTGGAGCAGCGCAGCAGCACCATCCAGCGCGTGGCGCAGGCCATCGTCGCGCGGCAGCAAACCTTTTTCGACTATGGGGAAATCGCCCTCAGGCCCCTGATGCTGAGCGAAATCGCCGAGGAGCTCGGCATGCACGAATCGACGGTTTCGCGCGCGACCAGCCACAAATACCTGTCGTCTCCGCGCGGCCTGTTCGAATTCAAGCATTTCTTCTCGCGCGAGCTGGCCACCAGCTCCGGCGGGACCTGCTCGGCCGTCGCGGTGCGCGCGCTGATCCAGGAAATGATAGACGAAGAAAACCCCAAGGAGCCGCTGTCCGACGTCACGCTTGCCCGCAAGCTGGCCCGCGAAGGCGTGGTCGTCGCCCGCCGGACCGTTTCCAAATACCGCGCGCAGATCAAGTATCCGCCGGCGGAGCTGCGGCGGGCGCCATAGGCCCGTGCCCGGCCGCCGCGCCGGGGTCGGAGCCGTGGATGGGCCGGCAAAGCGGGTAAAATCCCGCAGGATCTCCCGGAGACCTGCATGGAAACACCCAAGCCGCCCACCATCGCGCTGATCGGCACCGGCGGCACGATCGCCTCGACGGCCGCCGACCCCGCCGCCATGACCGACTACGCGGTCACGGAACCCGTCAGCGCCATCCTGGACGCCGTCCCCGAAATCAACGCCCTCGCCGACGTGCAGTATTGCCAGCCTTTCAACGTCGACAGCCGCTGCATCGACGACAAAATGCTGCTGAAGCTGGCCAGGCGCGTCGACGGCATCCTGGCGGACCCCGCCGTCGACGCGGCCGTCATCACGCACGGCACCGACACGCTGGAAGAAACCGCTTATTTCCTCAACCTGGTGCTCAAGAGCCGGAAGGCGGTGGTCATGACGGGGGCGATGCGGCCGGCGTCGGCGCGCAGCGCCGACGGCCCGCTCAATCTGTACCATGCCATGCTGGTCGCCGCCGAGCCCGACGCGGCCGGCAGAGGGGTGATGGTGGTCATGAACGACGGTATCCACGCCGCCCGCCATGTCTGCAAGACGCATACGAGCAGCGTCCAGGCCTTCAGTTCGCAAGAGCATGGCTGCCTGGGCGGCATCGTCAACGGCAAGCCCCGGTTCTTCAACACCCCCGCCGCCCGCCATACGCTGGCGACCGATTTCGCGCTGGCTGGGGTGAAGGCGCTGCCCTGGGTGGACGTCATCTACGATCACCAGAGCGCCGGCCCGCATCTGTTCCAGGCTTCGATCGCGGCGGGGGCGCAAGGCATCGTGCTGGCGGGCACCGGCAACGGCAGCATGTCGCCCGCCGCCGAAAAAGGCTTGCGCCTGGCCGCCAGGAAAGGCCTGGCCTGCGTGCGCAGCAGCCGCGTCGGCGCGGGCGCCGTATCGGCAAGCGCGTCGGACGCCCGCCTGGGGCTCATATCGGCCGGCTCGCTGAACCCCCAGAAGGCGCGCATCCTGCTGAAGCTGGCACTGACCGTCACCCGCGACCGCGAACGGATCCAATGGTATTTCGACCATTGCTGACGGCAACGAAACGGCCCCGGACCCTCATCCCTCCAGGCGTCGCAGGCTTTCGAACCGCCGGCGCGCGCCGCTCAGCGGGTCGACGAACTCGATCGCCCTTGCCAGCAGGCGCAAGGGCCGGCTGAAGTCGTCCTCCAGCGCCCGCGGCCGCAAAACGGGATAGAACCCGTCGTTGCATATCGGCATTCCCAATGCGCTCATGTGCACCCGCAACTGGTGCTTGCGGCCGGTGAGCGGCATCAGCCTGAACCAGCCCAGGCCGTCCTGGACCCGCATCAGCTCGATGCGGGTTTCGCTGTTGGGCGGCCCATCGACCTCCCGCATGGTGAATTGCCCCGGGCACTGCTCCAGCCGGCTGCGGCGCAGCGCCGGCGGTTCGAGACCGGCCCGCAAGGGAGCGACCGCCTCGTATTCCTTGAATACCCGGCGCGATTGGAAAAGCGACTGATACGCGCCCCGGTGGTCCGGATGCGCGCAAAACAGCAGCACGCCCGCGGTTTCGCGGTCCAGGCGATGGAGCGGCGTCAGCCAGGGCATGTCGAGCGCGCGCCGCAGCCTGGTCAGCGCGGTTTCCCGCAAATACCTGCCCCCCGGCGTGCTCGCCAGGAAATGCGGCTTGTCGACCGCCACCAGGTGTTCATCGCGAAACAGCACCGGCAGATCGAACGGCAGCGGCGCTTCGCCGGGCACTTCGCGGTAGTACCAAAGCCAGCGCCCGGGTGCATAAGCCGCCTCGCCCCGCTGGGGCCGGCCGGCCCGGTCGACGATGTCTCCCCGGGCGAGACGCTCGCGCAGGATTTCCGGGGGAACATGGGGAAAGCGCTCCGCCAGGAAATCGAGCAGGCTGCGCCAGGGGCCGTCCGGCAGATACACCCTGCTCGGCCCGACGCCGTCCCTGACGGGCAGCGGCGCGGCGGCGGCATCGGCCCCCGCATGCCGCGTCTCCATCAATCCGCCGTCCAATCCAGGATGACTTTGCCGCTCTTGCCCGACAGCATGGCTTCGAAGCCCGCCCGATACTCCTGGACGGGAAACCGATGCGTCACGATGGGCGCAAGGCTCAGCCCGCTTTGCAGCATGGCCACCATTTTGTACCAGGTCTCGAACATCTCGCGGCCGTATATGCCCTTGATTTCGAGCCCCTTGAAAATGACTTTGGTCCAGTCTATGCCGAAGCCCTGGGGCGGAATGCCCAGCATGGCGATCTTGCCGCCGTGATTCATCTGTTCCAGCATGGAGACGAAGGCGCTGGGCGCCCCCGACATTTCCAGGCCCACGTCGAAGCCTTCGGTCATGCCCAGCTCGCGCATGACCGCTTCCAGCGTCTCGTCGGCGACGTTCACGGTGCGCGTCGCCCCCATCCGCGCGGCGAGCGCCAGCCGGTAGTCATTGACGTCGGTGACCACGACGTTGCGCGCACCCACGTGGCGGGCGATGGCCGCGGCCATGGCGCCGATGGGACCGGCGCCGGTGATGAGCACGTCCTCCCCGACCAGGTTGAAGGCGAGCGCCGTGTGCGTGGCGTTGCCGAAGGGGTCGAACACGGCCGCCAGCTCGTCCGGCACGTCGTCCGGTATCTTGAAGGCGTTGAACGCCGGCAGGACCAGGTAGTCGGCGAAAGCGCCGGGGCGGTCCACGCCCACCCCCGAGGTGTTGCGGCACAGATGCCGGCGCCCCGCCCGGCAATTGCGGCAGAATCCGCAAGTGATGTGGCCCTCGCCGGAGACACGGTCGCCGATGCGGAAGCCGGCGACCTCCTGGCCGATGGCCACGATCTCGCCCACGTATTCATGGCCCACGTGCATGGGCGTCGGCACCGTGCGGGCCGCCCAGTCGTCCCAGTTCCAGATGTGGATGTCGGTTCCGCAGATGGCGGTCTTGCGGATCTTGATCAGCACGTCGTTGTGGCCGACGGCCGGGACGGGGACGTCGGTGAGCTCCAGGCCCACGCCCGCATGAGTCTTGACCAGCGCTCGCATCGTGTTCATATTCACTCCAGGCTTATATGCACCCCAGGCGCCGCCCGGCGCGCTCGAACGCCGCCACGGCCCGGTCGATCTGTTCCGGCGTGTGGGCCGCGCTCATCTGCGTGCGTATCCGCGCCTGGCCGCGCGGCACGACCGGATACGAAAACCCGATGACGTAGACGCCTTCTTTCAGGAGTTCGTCCGCCATGTCGCGGGCCAGCCGGGCATCGCCGAACATCACTGGGATGATGGGGTGCTCCCCCGGCACCAGCTCGAACCCGAGGCCTCGCATGGCGGCGCGGAACCGCCGGCCGTTTTCGTGGACGCGCCGCCGCAGCGCCTCGCCCTCGTCGCTTTGCAGCAGTTGCAGCACCCTCAGAGAGGCGGCCACGATGGGCGGCGCAAGCGTATTGGAAAACAGATAGGGACGCGAACGCTGGCGCAACAGCTCGGCGACGGAAGCATGCGCGGCCACATAGCCGCCCGAGGCGCCGCCCAGCGCCTTGCCCAGCGTGCCGGTGACGATATGGACCCTGCCCTCGACGCCGCAGTGTTCGGGCGTGCCGCGCCCATGCGGCCCCACGAACCCCACCGCATGGGAATCGTCGACCATGACCAGCGCGTTGAATTCGTCGGCCAGATCGCAGATGGACTTCAGGTCGGCAATGATGCCATCCATGGAAAACACGCCGTCCGTGGCGATCAGCTTGAAGCGCGCCCCGGCCGCGTCCGCCGCCCGCAGCTGGGCGCGCAGGTCGGCCATGTCATTGTTCTTGTACCGGTAGCGGCGCGCCTTGCTCAGCCGGATGCCGTCGATGATGCTGGCATGATTCAAGGCGTCGCTGATGACCGCGTCGTTCTCGTCCAGCAAGGCTTCGAACAGGCCGCCGTTGGCGTCGAAGCAGCTGGAATAGAGCACGGCGTCGTCCATCTGCAGGAAGGCGGCCAGGCCGTGCTCCAGCGCCTTGTGGCCCGCTTGCGTGCCGCAGATGAACCGCACCGACGCCAGCCCGAACCCTGCGTCGTCCAGGCCCTGCTTGGCCGCCTCGATCAAGCGGCCGTCGTTGGCCAGGCCCAGGTAGTTGTTGGCGCAGAAGTTCAGCACCTGGGCGCCGCCCTGCAGGCGCACCTGCGCCGACTGCGGGCCGGCCATCACGCGCTCGGCCTTGAAATAGGCGTCGGCGCGCAACTGGTCGACCTGCGCTTGCGCGTGCTCGAAGAATGCGTGCTTCACGAGCCCAGCCCCCGCACGGCGCCCGCTGTCTGCTTCTTCTGCCGGCGCCCTTGCGCGACCCACATCAGCGCCAGGATCAGCAGCGCCGGGATGTAGAACCAGAACTCCGACGGCCGGGCCGGGTTGGGAACCAGCACCCGGGCGATGTCCCAGCCCTGCTCCCAGCCCGCGCGGCGCGCCTGGCTGCCGAAGCGCACCGCCGCGATCTGCGCCTGGTCGCCCATGGCCATGACGGTCAGGCCCGCCGCGGACAGGCGCTGCAGGCCGGCCGCGTCGCCGGTGGCCGCGCTGCCTTCCGGCAGCGCCGGCAAGGGCACCGCCACGGTTTTCTCCAGTTCGTCGCCTTCCAGGTTCATGCCGCTGAGCACGGCGACCAGCCGGCCTCTTTCCGGCATGTCGGCGGCGATCTTGAGCAATTCGGCGGCGGGGCGGGACTCGTACTTGGGCGCGATGTGATTCATGAACCAGTCGGGCCGGAACAGCATGAAGGTCACCAGCAGCAGCAGGGCGACTTCCAGCCAGGTCGCCTTGACGCGCATCCAGCGCATGGTGGCCGCCGCGAAGGTCAGCGACGCCAGCGTGGCGCCGCCCACGACCAGGACCAGTTCGCCCCAGCCCTCGACGTCGATCAGCAGCAGCAGCGGATTGAAGATGAACATGAAGGGCAGCACCGCCGTGCGCATGGCGTAGGTGACGCCCTGTATGCCCGTCTTGATGGGGTCTTCGCCGGAAATCGCCGCCGCGGCGAAGGTGGCCAGCCCCACGGGCGGCGTGATGTCGGCCATGATCCCGTAATAGAACACGAACATGTGCACCGCGATCAGGGGAATGACCAGGCCGCTTTGCGCGCCCAGTTCGACGACGACCGGCGCCATCAGGGTGGCCATCAGGATGTAGTTCGCCGTCGTCGGCATGCCCAGGCCCAGAATCAGGCAGACCGCCGCGGTGAAGAACAGCATGCCCAGCACGCTGCCCATGGACACCAGTTCCACGAACGCCGTCATGCGCAGGCCCAGGCCGGTGAGCGTGATGGCGCCGACGATCAGGCCGGCCGTGCCGCAGGCGATGGCGATGCCGATCATGTTGCGGGCGCCTTCCTGCAAGCCCGTCACGGTTTCCGACCAGCCCGTGCCGACGGCGGGCGCCATCGGCTGCTTGCGGAACCAGGCGATGAGCGGCCGCTGGGTCAGCATCTGGACCAGCATGGACACCACGGCCCAGAACGCCGACAAGCCGGCCGACAGCTGCTCCACCGTCAGGCACCAGACCAGTATGCCGATGGGGATCAGGAAATACAGCCCGGCGCGCACGGTCGGCCAGGTTTCGGGCCGCACCGGATTGGTGATGTTGATGTCGGTGGGCAGATCGGGATGCGATGCCGCGATGCGCAGCAGCCAGAGGTATAGCGCGACCAGCAGGCCGGTCAGGATCCAGATCGCCGCGTCGCCGGCCACCGCCTGCACGCCCACGCCTATCCAGTAGACCAGGCCCATGACGATCAGCGAGCCCGCCGTGCCCATGCCCCAGCCCGCCATCCTCTGCAGCAGCGTGCGCGGCTTCCCGGCGGACATCATGGGCTGTATGCCCAGCTGCAAGGCCTCCAGGTGCACGATGTAGAACAGCGCCACGTAGGAAATGGTGGCGGGCAGCAGGGCGTGCCGGATGATGTCGGTATAGGGTATGCCCACGTACTCGATCATCAAGAAGGCCGCGGCGCCCATGACCGGCGGCATGATCTGCCCGTTCACCGACGAAGCCGTTTCGATGGCGCCGGCGCGTATGCCGCCGTAGCCGGCTCGCTTCATCAGCGGTATGGTGAAGATGCCGCCCGTGACCACGTTGGCGACCGACGACGCGGAAACGATGCCGTTCACGGCCGAGGACACGACCGCCACCTTGGCCGGGCCGCCGCGCAGGTGGCCCAGCAAGGCGAAGGACACCTGCATCATGTAGTTGCCGGCGCCGCAGCGGTCGAGCAGCGAGCCCAGCAGCACGAAAATGAAGATATAGGAGACCGACACGCCCAGGGCCACGCCATAGACGCCTTCGGTCGTCAGCCACATGTGCGACACCAGGCGCTCCACCGAGGCGCCCCGGTGCGCAAGCGCGTCGGGCAGCCATGGCCCGAGCAGCGAATACAGGATGAAGACCGCGCCGAGCACCGCCATGGGCGCTCCAAGCGCGCGCCGCGTGACTTCCAGCAGCAGCACTAGGCCGACGGCGGCCACGCCGATGTCCAGCGCAGTGGGAATGCCCGGCCGGCTGGCCAGCTGGTTGTAGAAAAGGAAAAGATACGCGCCGCAGAATCCGGCGATGAGCGCCAGCACCCAGTCGTACCAGGGCATCTGGTCGCGCGGGGAGCTTTTCCGGGCGGGGTAGGCCAGGTAGCCCAGGAACATCGCGATGCCCAGGTGCAGGGCCCGCGCTTCGGTGTCGTTGAAAATGCCGAAGTTCAGTGAGAAAGGCAGCGGCGATGCATACCACAGCTGGAAGAGCGACCATGCGATCGCTCCCAGGAACAGGACGGCGCCGGTTATTCCACCCACATTGCGGCCGCCTCGGTCAACATCCGCAACCAATTGCTCCAGGTTGGCATTCGTTTGCTGAGGGTCGACGGACGACGATGCTGTCGTGCTCATGTGAGGATTCCTATTGTATTGCTGACGATTCGGTCCGGCGTTCCATGGATAGCCATGCGGGGGCCGGACCTTGAACGGGGAGCGGGCGGCTCGTGGCCACCCGCCTGTTGCCTATGCTTCGCCCTGACGTTACAGGAGGCCTTTTTCCTTGAAGTATTTTTCAGCGCCGGGGTGCAGCGGGGCCGACAAGCCGTTCTTCACCATGTCCTTGGCTTCGAGGTGGCCGAAGGCCGGATGCAGCTTCTTGAAGTCTTCGAAGTTGTCGAACACCGCCTTCACGATCCGGTAGACGGATTCCTCGGGCACGTCGGCCGACGTGACGAAGGTGGCCAGCACGCCGTAGGTGTTGGTTTCCTGCGGGTTGTTGGGGTATAGCCCGGCGGGAATCGAGACCTTCGCATAATAGGGGTACTGTTCCACCAGCTTGTCGATGACCGGGCCGGTCAGCGACACCAGTTGCGCGCCGCAAGTCGTGGTGGGGTCCTGGATGTTCGCCGACGGATGGCCCACGCCGTAGAAGAAGCCGTCGATCTTGCCGTCGCACAGCGCCGAGCCGTGCTCGTCGGGGCGCAGCTCGGACGCCAGCGAGAAGAAGCTCAGGTTCTGGCCGCGGGCCTTGAGCAGCTGCTCCATGGAGGCGCGCGTGCCCGAACCCGGGTTGCCGACGTTGAAGCGCTTGCCCTTGAAGTCGTCGAAAGACTTGATGTTGGCTTCCTTGCGGGCGACCACCGTGAACGGCTCCGGGTGGATGGAGAACACCGAGCGCAGCTTCTTGAAGGCGCCCGCATCCTTGAATTGGCCCTCGCCGTTGTAGGCGTTGTAGCCGACGTCGGACTGGACCACGCCGAGATCCAGTTCCCCGGCCTTGATCGTGTTGATGTTGAAGACCGAGCCGCCGGTGGATTCCACCGAGCACCGCAGGCCGTGGCTGGCGCGGTCCTTGTTGACCAGACGGCAGATGGCGCCGCCGGCCGCGTAGTAAACGCCCGTCACGCCGCCGGTGCCGATGCTCACGAATTTTTGCTGCGCGGCCGCGGGCAGGGGCGCGGCCAGAGCCGCGAACATTGCCGCAGCGCCCGCCGTCATGGTCAGGCGCTTGCCGAAAGAGGCGTTCAAAAACTTACGCATGTCTATTCTCCTTGGGTTTCCCCGCTGTTATTGCCGGCTCGTAACCGGTACGTTACACACCCGCCCGCTTTATGCGGCGGACGGATACAAAAAAATCGCCGCGGCCCGCATTCAGCCGCGTTTTGCCGGCGGGCTCCCGTAGGTCAGCTCGTCTCGCATGCGCAGCTCGACCTCGTCCAGCCGGTTCAGTATTTCCTTGCCGCCCGCCACCGCGCAACGGGCCACCAGGTGTTCCGCCAGGGCCAGCGGGCCCGCCATGGTGTGGAAGAACGACCCCGGCCCTTTGCGGCCGCTGCCCACTTGGCCGCCTTCCGTGCGGAACAGCAGCACGTGGCGGGCGTTCAGCGCAAGCGGTGACAGGGCGTCGTCCGTCAGGGCGATGACGGCCGCCCCGCGCGCCGCGATGTCGCGCGCGGCCCGGATGGTTTGCGTCGCGTAGGGCGACTGGCTCACCACCACCAGCGCGTCGCCGGCGCCGAGCAGGTCGGCCTGTTCGTGCAAGGTGCTGCCGCAGCCGTCCAGCAGCACACCGTTGCGCTGCACCAGCTGATACGCATAACGCATCTGGAAGGCCGTGCCGAAGCTGGACCGGGACCCCAGAAAGCCCACCAGCCTCGCGCCCAGCATGGTCTGCGCCGCGGCGTCGAACTGCGCCGGCGTATTCAACGCGCGCACCGACTGCACGGCTCCGCTTTGCAGTTCGGACAGCGCATCGTGCGCAAACCGGTTGTTCCGCGGGCCGGCCGCCTGCAGCTTGGCCGCCTTCTGCCTGAGGCTGTCGCCGCCGGTGGTCAGGGCCTGCTGGAACGGGGCGCGGAAGCTGTCATAGCTGGGATAGCCAGCCGCGCGGGCGAGCCTGAGCATGGTGGCGGGAGACACCGACAGCGCCTGGGCCTGCCTGCGCATGGACCACAGGCCGACCTCGGCCGGATGACGGCTGACCCAGCGCGCCGCCCTTTGCAATTCGGGCGTGAGCTCGGCGAACACCGCCTGCAGGCGCTGTTGCGGATCGTTGGGGGAAGCAGCCATGCCGTGGACGTAAGCGCGTATTGATAAAAAACATATGCTACAACGAGGCGAAAATTTAAAACAAATGTTTTTATCGGGGTTTGCCCTAGGAATGGCGCCGATCCGGCCTCAGCGCATGTATTTGAAGGTGCCGGTGGCCGTGGCGATCAGCCGGCCGCCGGACCAGACTTCCCCTTGCGAGAAATAGACGCTTCTGCCCTGCTTCTGCACATGGCCCTTGGCGATCAGCGTGTCGCCCTGCGCGGCATCGACGAAATTCGTGGTCAGCGTCAGCGTGACCGCGCGGCGCGGCGGTTCGTCCGGCGGCGCGTACTGGCCGCAATAGCCGCAGACCGAGTCGAGCAGCGTGCAGATGACGCCGCCATGGACTCGCCCGCTGCGGTTGTCGAGCCGGCCGGACATGGGCAGGTGTATCTCGGCATAGCCTTGCCGCCATTCGACCAGGCTGACGCCCAGCCATTCGAGATAAGGATTTTCCAAGGGCAGGCCGGCCGCCTCTTCCTTGATGTCTAAACTATTCATGTCGATAAACCAAGATCATTCCGTTCCCGTTCCATTCGCCTCGCCGCCCGACACGATCAGGTCCAGCCGTTCGTGCTCGTGGTCCGCATGCAGGGGGGTCAAATCAGGCATTGTACGGTTTGCCCTGGAAGACAGCTCGCGGAACCGCGCCGCCTTGCCATACAGCCCCTGCTGGCCGGCAAGCGACTTCACCACCTCGTTGTAGTGGCGGCCGGCCGTGTCCAGCGTGGCGCCCAGCCGCTTCAGGCGCTCGGCCACCATGGCGACCTGATTGTAGATCTCGCCCGCGCGCGCGCTGAGCTCGTGCGCCTGCTCGTTGCTGCGGGCCGTCATCCAGAGATTGGCCACCGTCTTGAGTATGGGCATGAGCGTGGTGTGCGACACCAGGACCACGTTGCGCCGGTAGCCGTAGTCGAACAGCTCCCGGTCGTGCTTCATGGCTTCGATGTAGGCGGCCTCGATGGGCATGAACATCAGGACGAAGCTGGGGCTGCGCATGCCCGGAAGATTGCTGTAGTCCTTGCGGCTGAGGTCATCGATGTGATGGCGCACCGCCTTGGCGTGGGCGTCCAGCGCCTCCCGCAGCTGCTCGGGCGTTCGCGCGGCCACCGCGCGCTCGTAATCCACCAGCGACACCTTGCTGTCCAGCAGAATGTGCTTCTGATCGGGCAGCTTCACCACGAAATCCGGCAGGCGCGCATTTCCCTGCTGGTCCCGCAGGCGCAGTTGCGCGTCGTAGTGGTCGCCCCGCATCAGGCCGGCCAGCTGCAAGGCCTGCTCCAGCTGCATTTCGCCCCAGTTGCCCGCCGTCTTCTTGTCGCCCTTGAGCGCGCCGGCCAGGTTCTCGGCCTCCGCGCTCATCTTCAGCCCCACGTCCAGCACGCGGCGCACTTCCGTGGCCAGTATGGCGTTGCCGCGCACGGCTTCGTCGTGCACCTGGTTCACCCGCCGCTGGAATGCCTCGATCTGTTCGCGCAAAGGCGCGAGCAGGGCGTCCATGGAGCGGCGGCTGTCCAGGGTGAAGTGCCGGCCTTTTTCTTCCAGGATCTGGTTGGCCAGGTTCTCGAACTCGGCCTTGAGGACGTCCCTGGTGCGCCGCATGTCTTCGTCTTTCAGGCGGGATTCCGCCCGCAAGTCGTCCAGGCGCTCGCGCAGGCCCGCGGCCTCGGCCTCGCTGTGTATCAGGCGGCGCTCGAGCTCGCGCGCCGCCCGCCTGGACGCGCGCCGCGCGGGGCCCGAGGCCAGCAGCGCGATGACTATCCCGGCGGCCAGTCCCAGGGCGCCGGAAACGACGAGCTGCAGCTCGATGGACCATGGATTCATGCCTGTCGCCTTCTCAGAATAATCATCGCCCCGTCCCGCGCCATGCCGCGCTTGACTATTTGACACAAGTTTGTATGCTTCGTATTTCCGTCCGCGTACCCGGCCGAAATGCATAGTTTACGCGGCATGCCTGCGCCCTTTCCTTCATCAAACATGGGTAGATTACTTCGCTGCATACTGCTGGCCGCCGCCGCGACCATCACGATGTCTGGATCTGCCGGCGCCCGCCCATGGCCCGCCGACGATCAAACCATACAGATCATCGTACCCGCGCAAGGCCACGGCAGCACGCGCGACGCCATCGTCCAGCTCATCACCACGAAGCTGGCGCAAAAGCTGGGCCGGAATCTCCAGATCCTGAACCAGGGGGGCGCGGCCGGCAACATCGCCGCCGAACTCGCCGCCAAGGCGCCGGCCGACGGCTCCGCGCTCTTCTTCGCCTGGGGCGAAATCCTGGCCCTCCATCCCGCCGCCGACCGCGCGCAATCCGCGGCGCAAAGCTTCGACCCCATCGTCCTCATCGGCGACACGCCCAACATCCTGATCGTCAACAACGACCTGCCCGTGCACAACCTGGCCGAATTCACCGCCTACGTGCGCGGCCATCCCGGCGTCGTCAACTTCGGGTCCATCGGCAACGGCAGCTACATGCACCTGGCGGGCCTGCTGTACATGAACGTCACCGACACCAATATGGTGCACATTCCCTACAGCGCGGCCGGCCTGGCCACGTCCAACCTCATTTCCGGCGAGATCCAGTCCATGTTCCAGCTCATTCCCGGCGCGCTGGAACCCCTGCGGGCCCAGAAGGTCCGGGCCCTGGGGGTCATGGCCGCCACGCGCTCGCCCACCCTGCCCGACGTCCCCACCATGGCCGAGCAAGGCCACCCCGAACTGCAGTCATCGAACTGGTTCGCGCTGCTGGCGCCCAAAGGCGCCCCGGCCGACGCCATCGCGGCCGTCAACACGGCCGTCAACGAAATCCTTCAGGAGCCCGACGTCCGCCGCCGCCTCATCGAGCTTGGCGTCAGCCCGCGGGGCGGCACGCCCGCCGACCTCGAAGCGCACATGCTCGATGAACAAAAAAAATGGCGGCGCATCGTCAGCGTATCGGATATGTCCATCCGCTGACGCGCGCCCGGCTCGGGCCCTAGTGCCTGTCGACGCTGAAAGACCCCAGCCCCGGAAACGGGTCGAGCGCCTGGGGCAGGCCGCTGGGGTCGCCGCGCACGAAGCGGGGCACCCTGGCGCTCGCGAAATCCCACAGGGCGCCGATGAACCGCCGGGTCTCGTCGGCCATGGGGCGGTCCGGATGGGTGATCACGCCGATCACATAAGGCAGGTGCCGGTCCGCCGAGCGGTAGACCACGCCCCGGGGCTGCACGCACTGCGCCGTGAACGGATCCATCAGCGCCAGTCCCACTTTCGCCTCCACCAGCATCAGCGCGGTGAGGTTGGACGTGGTTTCGATGTGGCGCCGGGGGGCCGCGCCGCCGCGGTGGCCCAGCAGCGCCGTCGCCAGCCGATGCCGCAGGCGCGTGCTGTTGGACATGGTGATCACGGTCTGCTCGCCGAGCATGTCCAGCGGGATGACCTCGTGCTCGGCCAGCGGATGGCCCTCGGGCAGGGCGATGACGCAAGGCGCCTGGCCGCTCCATTGCAGCCGGCAACGCCCCAGCTCGGTGGGCATGCTGATGACGCCCAAGTCCGCATTGCCGTTCGCGACCATCTGCACCGCCTGGCTCGAGGGCATGGTGCTCAGGCACATCCGGTTCTCGAACACCGGCGTGGTGGCTTCCAGGCCGCCCAGCACCGACGCCACCAGCGAGGCGCCCAGGGTGTGGTTGGAGGCGACGCACAAAGGCCGGGCGTCCCCCCGGGCGATTTCCCGGGACCGGTCCTCGAGATGCCGCAAGGTGGCCAGCACGTGCCGCGCTTCGTCATAGAAGCGCTGCCCCTCGGCCGTCAGCGTGACGTGGGGACGGGTACGAGTGAAGAGCGTGAAGCCCAACTCCTGCTCCAGGTCTTGGACCTGGCGGCTGACCACGGACTGGGAACGATCGAGCAAGCGGCCGGCTGCAGTGACGTTGCCTGCGGAACATACTGCCGCAAAGGCCTCGAGTTGGCGGATTTCCATGTGGGATAAAGCGACGCGGTGAGGCGTACAATTGAAAACATTTGTATACCATCCGAGATCATACCCACAATACGGCCAGATATATCGCCGATCTGCATACAAACTTCCGCCCAGCTTCGCGCACTGACCGGCATGCGGACCGTGTCGCCCGCGCCCGTCCGCTCCCCGGCTCCCATTCCGCCCGGGCCGGCCGCGGTCCTACGGCGAATCGGGCTTTTTCACGCCGAAGCAATGCTCCAGCCCCGGAAACCGCCCTTCACGGACGTCTTGCGCGTATTGCCCCGCGGCCGCCTTGATCATGCCGCCCACGTCGGCAAACCGTCGCGCGAACTTGGGAATGCGGTCCCCGCTGAGGCCGAGTATGTCTTCGGTGACGAGGATCTGGCCGTCGCAGGCGGGCGAGGCGCCGATTCCTATGGTCGGGATGGCCAGGGCGTCGGTGATGCGGCGGCCCAGAGGTTCGGCGATGCCTTCCAGCACGACGGCGAAAGCGCCCGCCTCCTGGTGGGCCTGCGCATCGCGCAGTATCCGTTCGGCCGACTCCTCCGTCATTCCCTGGGCCTTGAAACCGCCCATGGTATTGACATACTGGGGCATCAGCCCCACGTGGGCCAGCACCGGAATGCCGCGCTCCACCAGAAAACGCGTGGTATCGGCCAGCGCGATGCCGCCTTCCATCTTGATGCCGTCGGCGCCGCTGGCCGCGAGCATTCTGGCGGCGTTGGCGAAGGCCTGCCGCGGAGATTCCTGGTAGCTGCCGAAGGGCATGTCGACGATGACGCATGCATGTGAGGTGGAACGCACCACCGCCGCCGCATGGGCGGCCATCTGTTCCACGGTGATCGACAGGGTGTCGGGCAGGGCGTAGGCCACCATGGCGGTGGAGTCGCCGATCAGAATCATGTCCAGCGCTTCATCCAGCAAACGCGCGAACGGCGCGCTGTACGCCGTCAAAGCCGCGATCTTCCGCTGCCCTTTGTAGGCCATCAGCTGGGGCACGCTGATGCGTTTCACCTGTGTATGCACACTCATTCACTTCTCCTGGTACGGGTCTTTTCAAGCCGGCGGCCGCGCACGGCGTTTGCGCGGTGCAACAACCGTATAATCGGCTAGATTAACGCAAAGGACAATCGCTGAACGCACGGAGGATCTCATGCCCGGAACACAAAGGACTTTGCCATTCCACGACGGCCGCCGCGTCCCCCAGATCGGACTGGGCTTCTGGCAGGTGAAAGACGACGAAGCCGCATCGGTGCTCGAGACGGCGCTGGAAATCGGCTATCGCTCGATCGACACCGCGGCGATCTATGGAAACGAGGCCGGGGTGGGCCGCGGCATCGCGGCGTCCGGCGTGGCGCGCGAAGAGCTGTTCATCGCGACCAAGGTATGGAACGACCGGCACGGCCACGAGGGCGCCAAGGCGGCGCTGTCGGAAAGCCTGGAAAAGCTGGGCCTGGATTATGTGGATCTGTACTTGATCCACTGGCCGGTTCCCCAGCAAGGGCGTTTCGTCCAGACCTGGGAAGCGCTGATCCAGCTGCGCGACGAGGGCCGCGCCAAGTCCATAGGCGTGTGCAATTTCAACGTTCCGCACCTCCAGGAGCTGCTGGATGAAACGGGTGTGCTGCCGGTGGTGAACCAGATCGAGCTCCATCCGCGGTTCCAGCAGGCGGAGCTGCGCCGGTTCCATGCGGAGCATGAGATCATCACGGAAGCCTGGAGCCCGCTGGGCCGCGGGCGGCTATGGGATGACGCGACGCTGGCCGGGATCGCGGTCAAGCACGGGCGCTCGGTTGCGCAGGTGATTCTGCGCTGGCATGTGCAGCTGGGCCACATGGTGATTCCGAAATCCGTGACGCCCGGCCGGATGCGGGAAAATTTCGCGGTGTTCGATTTCATGCTCGACGAACACGACATGGCCGCCATTGCGTCGCTGGACAGCGCGGAGGGCCGCGGGGGCCCGGATCCGGAGGTCTTCAGCGGCTTCTAGGGCCTGTCGACGCTAAAAGGCGGGCGTCACCGGCCCTGGGGGGCGCCGGCGCCTCGCGCGCCCTTCCCCAGAAACACCGCCAACCCCGGCGCGCAAGCGAACACCGCGAAAAGCACCCAAGCAGCCTGCCTGCCGCCTGCCGGGCCTCCCGGTTCCGTGAACCCCGCCGCGTTCGTCACCATCCCGGCCAGCGCCGCTCCCATCGCCATCGCATACAGCTGCAAAGTCGTGATCGCCGCCGAGGCAATGTTCTCCTGCCCGGCGGGCGCGGACTGATATATGCGCGTCAGCATATTGGGCCAGCAGAACCCCACCCCCAGTCCCACGCCCAGCAATGGCGGCATCAATCCGTACGCCCCCTTCCCATCCGCCGAAAGACTCGTCATCGGCAGCATGAACGCCAACAGCAGCAGGGACACGGCGGAAATGGCCGGGCCGGCGAGCATCAGCCTATCGGCCAGCTTCCGCCGCCTGCCCGAGCTTGCGAAAGACCCCAGCGTCCAGCCGGCCGACATCAGCGCGGTCCAGTATCCGGCCGCCAGCGGACTCTTGCCGTGGATGTGCTGCAGGAAATAAGGAATGTAGATCTCCGTGGTGACGCCGATGCTCAGCAGGCAGATGCTGGCGTACAGACTGCCCAGCGGCGTGAAAGGCGAATAAGATCCCGTAGGAAACAGGCGCACGGCGGCGCGATCGTCGGCCCGCGCGATCCAGCCCGTGATCAGCACGCCCGCCGCGATCCCGGCCGCGTTCCATTCCAGTTTGTCGGACAGGCTGCCCAGCGACACCGCCAGCACGGAAACGGCCAGCAGCGAAATCATGCCCAGCGGCGCGCGCACGGGTCCGTCCTCGTGCTTGGACACGCCCGCGATCCGCGTGCATACCAGCACGGCCAGGACCGCCGCGATCGGCAGCACGGACCAGAACGCGAGACGCCAGTGGCCCGCTTGCGCGAAGATGCCGCCGATGGCGGGCCCCGCCAGCGTCGCCACGCCCCACATGCTGGATATCAGCACCATGGCTCGCGACCAAAGCCGCGCGTCGAAGACCAGGCGCACGGCCGAATAGCTCAGCCCCAGCAGCAGGCCGCCGCCCAGGCCCTGCGCCGTCCGCCCCAGCAGCAGCACCGGCATGGACGGGGCCAGCGCGCACACCATGGTGCCCGCGGCGAATATCGCGAGCGCGCACAGAAAGGCCCGCCGCAAGCCGAGCGATCCGATCGCCTGCGGCGATATGGCCGAGCCCAGTATCGAAGCCACGACGAACAGGGTGGTGTTCCACGCATAGTAGGCCAGCCCGCCGATGTCGGCCACGATGGACGGCAGGATGGTCGTGGCGATGTAGACGTTCACCGCATGCACGGCAACGCCGCCCGCCAGCGCCAGGGAGCGCAAGCCGTTGCCGCCCCATAAAAGCTCGTACCACGAGCCATTTTCCTGATTAGATGGCATTCCTCGCCCGCCGTGTCGACGGGGCCGTGGCCTGTCGACGTCAAAAGGCCCTTGGGCCCGGCCCCTCAATATCAATAATGAGGGGGTTTTTCGGGAGTGTAGGGATCGGCGCCGCCTTCATGCCGCGCCTGTTCGAGGCGCTTCACCAGAGCCGTGCACAAGGCGCGCAATTCATCGATCTGGCGCTGCTGCAGGTAAACCTGCCGGTTCAGCTCCTGCACCAGGTCTTCCTGGGCCGTCAGCTTGATTTCGATCTCGACCAGCCGTTGTTCCGGATCCACGCGACACCCGCCATTCCATTCCGAGAGCGGTATTGTAGCCTCCAGGCCCGTCAGCGCCCGGATCCGGGCTGGGCGGCGCGCTCTATGCCGGCGATCAAAGGGGTGCCGGAACGAGGGTCCCGGATCAGCACGCAGCTGACGCCATATAGCCGCTCGACCAGTTCCGACGTGACCACGTCCAGCGGCGCGCCCTGGGCGATGATGGCGCCGTCCAGCATGGCCACGATGTGGTCGGCATAGCGGCACGCGCTCGTCAGATCGTGCACCACCATGACGATGGTCTTGCCCGACCCGGCCAGTTCCCGGATGAGCTCGAACACCTCGATCTGGTGGCCCAGGTCCAGCGCGGACGTCGGTTCGTCCAGCAGCAGCAAGGGCGTCGCCTGCGCGATCGCCATCGCGATCCATGCCCGCTGGCGCTGGCCGCCGGACATCGATTCCAGCGGGCGATCGGCCAGGTCCACCAGATTCGTGGCCGCCAGCGCATCGCGGACGATGTCGTGGTCCTGCCGCGACCACTGGCGCAGCACGCCCTGGTGCGGCTGCCGCCCGAACTGTATCAGTTCCGACACGGTCAGGCCGTCGGGCGCCGTCGCCTCTTGCGGCAATAGCGCGAGCTGGCGCGCCACCTCGCGGGACGACATGCCGGCAATGGCCTTGCCGTTGAGCAGCACCGCGCCATGCGACGGCTTGTGCAGGCGCGACAGCCCCGCCAGCAGCGTCGATTTCCCGCAGCCATTGGGGCCAACGATGGCGGTCACCTTGCCTCGCGGTATGCGCAGGGACAGCTCCTTGACGATGGTCGTGTCGCCGTAGCCCAGGCTCAGCTCGCGCGCCTCCAGGTTGGCGCCCGCCGTTTCCGCAACGAGTTCAGTGAATAAATGCGATGTGCTCATCCAATTCTCCGGTCCGGCCGGCGCAGCAATATCCAAAGCAGGTAAGGCCCGCCCACCACCGCCGTGATCACGCCCACCGGTATTTCTATGGGAGCGAAAGCGCTGCGGCCCACCCAGTCGGCCAGCGCCATCAGCAGCGCGCCAGACAAGGCGGCCCCGATGATGGGCACGCCCTGCCTGCCCGCCAGTTGCCGGGCCATTTCCGGCGCGGCCAGGGCGATCAGGCCCACGGGCCCCACCACCGCCACGCCGAGCGCCGTCAGCACGACCGTGACGACCAGGGTCAGGGCCCGCGTCCGGCGCAGGGCGACGCCCAGGCCCACGGCCACCGGCTCGGAGAAGCGCAGCACATTCAGGGCGCGGCCGAGATACTTGGCGGCCGGCAGGCATACCAGCAGGCCCATGGCCAGCAGCCACACCGCCTGGGCGGGACGCGCGTTCAGGCTGCCCACCGTCCAGGGATAGGCGAGATTGGCGCTGTCCATGTCGCTGCGGGCCAGCATCAGATTGGTGAGCGCGCCGAATACGGCGCCGACCGCGATGCCCACGACGATGAAGCGGTAGCCCTTGGAGCCGGAGCCGCCGCTCAGGCCGAACACCAGCGCCGTGGCCGTGGCCGCGCCCATCAGGGCGAGGGCGGAGGGCGCGAGGCTGGTGGGAACCGCGATGATGGACGCGACCGCGAAGGCGCTGGCCCCGTCGTCGATGCCGATGATGCCCGGCGTCGCCAGGCGGTTGTGCGCCAGCGTCTGCAGCAGGCAGCCCGCCACGCCCAGCGCCGCCCCGCTCAGCAGGCCGGCCGCCAGCCTGGGCAAGCGCAGCTCTTTTATCAGGAAAACATGCTTGGGCTCGCCCTGGCCCAGGATGGCGCGCAAGGCGTCCCAGGGGCTCAGTTCGGCGGTGCCGTAGGCCAGGCTCGCCCCGGCCAGCGCCGTCAGCAGCACCATCAGGCCCAGCGCCGCCAGAACGCCGCGCTTGTGGAAAAGCACCCGGCCGGCGCCGGCCGACAAGGCCCAATAGCCGGCGGGCGGCGGAAATGCCGTGGCAAGCGCCGAAGAAGCCCGGGTATGCATTCAGAGCCTCGGCAGCCTGTGGCTGCGGACGATGGCGATCAGGACCGGCGCCCCGACCATGGCGGTGACCACGCCTATGGGCAGCTCGTAAGGCTTGACCACCAGGCGCGACACGATGTCGGAGAACATCACCACCACGGGACCGATCAGCAGCGACAGCCCCAGCGTGCGGCGGATGTCCGGCCCCACGAACCGGCGCGCCACGAAGGGCACGACCAGGCCCACGAAGGCGATGGGCCCCGCCGCGGCGGTCGCCGTGCCGACCAGGACGGCGACGCTGATCAGCGCCCAGACCCGGGTCGCGCGCGGATGGTGGCCCAGGCCGGTTGCGACCTTTTCCCCCAGCGCCAGCGCCGCCAGCGGCCGGACGGCGGGCAGCAGCATCAACAAGCCCGCCAGCAAGCCCGGCGCGCTCCAGTAGAGCGTGGCCGCCGAGCGCCCGCCCAGCGCGCCGATGATCCAGAACCGGATCTCGTCGGCCGTGCGCTGGTCGTAAAGAAGGATGAGGGTGCTGATCGACATCAGTATCCCCGAGAAAGCCGCCCCGGCCAGCACCAGGCGCACCGGGTCGTCCCCGACGTCGCTGACTTGCGTCACGAGCAGCACCAGCAGACAGCCGACCAGGGCGCCCAGCACGGCGATGCCCAGGTGCAGCGTGGCGGCCCCGGCGCCCAGGCTGATGGCCAGCACCACGGCGAACGACGCCCCGGCGCTGACCCCGAGCAGCCCCGGCTCAGCCAGAGGATTGCGCGTCGCCGCCTGCAGGACGACCCCGGCCGCGCCCAGCGCGGCGCCCACGATCATGGCGAGTATCGTGCGGGGCAGGCGCAGCTGCGTCACCACGAAGCCAGCGTCGGAGTCCCGGCCGGCGCCCGCCAGCACCTGCATGGCCTGCGCGAACGAGACGTCTCCCGCGCCATAGCCCAGGCTGGCGAAGGAGAGCGCGGTCAGCAGCAAAGCCATGCCGAGCATGGCGCGGCGCAGGGGCCGCCTGGCGCGGCATGCGCCCGGGATGGAGTCCATCAGGGCAGCAGAACCTTCTCGATGTCCGTGAGAATGCGGTTTGCGGCGAGGATGCCGGTGCTGCTGGTCCAGACCTGGCCGTCCACCGTGACGGCATGCCCCTTCTTGACGGCTTCCAGGCGGGTGAAGGCCGGCTGCGTGCGGGCGGCGTCCAGGGTTTCCTGGCCCTTGGCGTTCAGGGTGGCCAGGAACAGCCAGTCGGCGTCGATCTTGCTGAGGTTTTCAAGGCTCAGGACGTCGCTGTGCGGACGGTCCCCGAGGTCTTCGGCGAGCTGCGGCGCCTTCAGGCCCAGCTGGCCGAGGATCTGCCCCGTGAATATCTTGCTGGACATGAGGATGGGGCCCTGGGGATTCCAGCGCGCCACCGACACCGTGGTGCCGACCGGCAGCTTGGCGCGCAGGGCGCCGATGCGGCCGTCCAGTTCGGCCAGGGCCTGTTCGGCCTGCTCGCCGCGGTTCATGGCCTGGGCGTACAGGCGAACGTTCTTGCGCCAGTCTTCCAGGCCGGAGTGGGGCGCGACGACCGTGGGCGCAAGCATGCTCAGCTTCGCGTAGATTTCCTTGTTCAGGCCGGCGGCGGCCAGAATCAGGTCGGGTTGCTGCGCCAGGATGGATTCCAGGTTGTATTCGCGCGTCGTGCCGACGATGCCGATTTTGCCGGCTTTTTCCTGCAGGTACACCGAGACGGCGTCGCCGCCGCGCGCGGCGACGGTGCCGACCGGCTTCAGGCCCAGGGCCAGCGCGGTGTCCAGCGCCGATTCGTTCAAGGCGACGATGCGCTTGGGCGTGCCTTGCACCTTGACGGGCCCGTAGGCCGATTCGATGCTGCGGGCGGATTCCGCCCCGGCGATGGCCGGCCACAAGACCCAGCACAGGGCGGCGACCATGAGAACCAGGGCCCATGCCGCGGTCGGCAGGCGTTTATTCATAGATAGCGATGCGGGCAAAACCGGAACCTCCGAGTGACCGCGTTGGCGGCTTCACTGCCAACACGAATGAAAATGATTATTATATAGGCGCGATTATATTGCAGCGGCGGCACCGCATGTCAAAGGACGGCCGGCATCTTTTGCGTCAACGCAAGCCTCCGGCCCGGCGCAGCCCTATACCCATGCCATGCGCCCGGGCTTCCCGCGGCTGCGCCGGGGCGGCCGCTATAGTGGCTCGTCATGGCGCAGCCGGCCATGCCGATGCCCATGACATCCACGTATCTTCGGAGCCCCTCCATGCAAGCCCCCGATTTCTTCCGCAGCGCCCCCACCATCCTCATGCGCGACCCGCTGTCCGAGCTCCTGGGCGCCGCCCAGGGCGGCGTCATCGAATACACCTACGCAGACGTGGTCAAGCTGGCGGGCCATTCCTGCCCCACCGTCGCGGGCGCCTACCTCATGACCAGGGCCGCCCTGGGCAAGCTCTACGGCGAAGAGCTGCCCCTGCGGGGCGGCATCCGCGTCGACTTCCAGGACGAGCTGACCAACGGCGTGACCGGCGTGATCGCCAACGTCGTGAGCTTCATTACCGGCGCCACCGCCGACAACGGCTTCAAAGGCCTTGCCGGAAAGTACGACCGCCGCAACCTGCTGTTCTTCAACGCATCCATTCCCGGCTCCATCCGCTACACGCGGGTGGACACGGGCGCCCAGGTGGTGACGAGCTTCCATTCCCAGCACGTGCCGGGCGCCCCCGACCTGATGTCTGACCTGCGAAGAATCCTGGCCGACGACGCCGGCGAAGAATTGAAACGCTCCTTCGCCCTCAATTGGCAGGACCGCGTGCGCCGCATCCTGGAAAACGCCGACCATCCCGCCCTCATCACCTGCGCGTAGCCGTCCCGGCTTGCGGCCCGCCGGGCCGCAAGCGCCCGCCGGCGTCCTGGCCGCACGCATCATAGTCATTCATTTGAATTCGCAAAACGGCAATAGATTTGCGCTATTGCAACGATGCAAAAAAACAAGTGTATCTCGTTAATGAGACCGATTATCATTATCCACAATGATATACGGAGGACGCCATGTTGCTGCTCGCACAGAAAACCAGCCAAGTTCTACTGCACATGTCGGTGGCTTTCACCATCACCTATGTGTTCACCGGTTCGTTGGCCACGGGCGGGCTCGCGGCCATCGTGGAACCCGTCTGCAACGTGGTGCTGCTGCCCCTGCACGACCGGCTGTGGGCCAGGCTGCGCAAGGCCGCGCCCAGGGCCTGGTTCCGCAGCCGCAACGGCGGTTCGGCCGCCGCGGCCGCTTAGGGCCTGTTGGCGTCAAGAGGCCCTGGCCGTCCATTTGCCCCGGAGCCCCCGAGCCCCCGGGCGTGTCAGCGCGCGGGCAGCGCCCGGACGCCCGCTCCCGCGTCATCCAGCTGGAAGGAATCCACCATGTCCCGCAGCCGCTCGGCCTGCCGCTGCAGGACTTCCGTCGCCTCGTTCACGCGCTCGACCAGCATGGCGTTCTGCCCCGCTATGCCGTCTATGCGCAGAATCGCGCGATTGGCGTCGGCCAGCCCCTGGGCCTGCTCTTGATGGGAGCGCGCAATGCTGCCGAAAGCCTGGGCCACCTCCTGGACGGAACCGGCAAGACTCGTCATGGCCGCGCCCGCGCGCTCGACCAGCGCGCCGCCATGCTGAATGGTCGATACCGAATGCTCGATCAGCGACTTGATTTCCTGCGCCGCGCTCGCGCTGCGCTGCGCCAGGCTGCGCACCTCGCTGGCAACCACCGCGAAGCCGCGCCCCTGCTCGCCCGCTCGCGCCGCCTCGACACCCGCATTGAGCGCCAGGATATTGGTCTGGAACGCGATGCCGTCGATCACGGCGACGATCTCGCCGATCTGGCCGGAAATCGCGCTGATGTCCCCCATGGCTTTCACCAGTTCGGCGACGGTCTGGTTGCTTTGCAGCGCCTGGTCCGCGGCCGACGCCACGAGTGTATTGGCTTCCGACGCCCGCCCCGCGTTCCGCTCCACCGCCTCGGACAGCTGCGCCATGGACGAGACGGCGGTCTGCACCGCGCCCGATTGTTCGCCGGTGCGCTCGTGCAGCACGCGGTTGCCGTCGGCCACCTGGCCGACCGCCTGGACAATGGATTGCGAGCCGTCCCGCACGCCCGCCACCGCCTGCGAGACCGCGCCCAGCGCCTGGCTGAGCGATTGGGCGCTGGGCGTTTGCGCCTGGACCCGCCGCAGCGACAGATTGATCTTGCCGGCGTCCGTCCCGCGCAAGGTGTCGACCAGCACGTGCAGCTCGGCCGCCTGCAATGCGTCGCGCTTCATCCACAGCGCCACATAGCAAAGTATGGCCGATTCGACCACCACATAAGCCGCATGGACCAGCACCCGCGAAAAGCCCGGTTCGGTGAAGCAGATGACGCCGTAGCCCAGGGTTTGAAGATAGTTGAAGCTGAAGTGATGCACGGCAATGACGCCGGCCGCCACGATGATGACCACCCAGTCGCGATAGCTGAGCAGCACCGCCAGCAGGACGAACACGCCGAAATGCAGTTCCGTGACGCCGTTCGCCTGGTGGATGTGCAGACCGGTCATTACCATGAACGCCGCCGCCATGGCGCAGCGTGTGGCCAGGCGCGCCGGCAGCAGGAACACCATGGCCGTGACCGCCAGCACGACGGGCACGCCGACCAGCGCCGCCCACTTGATCGTGTCGTGCATGGGCGCCAGGCCGAATGCCAGCAGCAGAAGCAGCCAAAGCACGCCCAGCATGGTGCGGTCGGCTTTCCTGTAGTGACGGTCGAAATATGTGTTGATCGCGTTCATGCAGGGCAATTTAGGGTAAAGCGCGCGCAAGCCTGCTTTGCCACGCGGACATTTTCCATTGCCTGCCGGAATTAAGATGCATCAAAACAGCCGCCGCCGCTGCTTAGCGGCCTGTCGAGGCCAAAAGGCCCTAAACCATTTCGGGCTGGGTGGCCGAGCCGTTTTGCGCGCGGTATACCGAAGGCGAGGAACCCGCGTATTCCAGGAAGGCCGTGGCGAAATTGGCCGCGCTGGAAAACCCGAGCTCTTCGGAAATCGCGATGATGCTGAGCGAGGTTTCGCACAGCAGGCGCTCGGCCGTTTTCATGCGCAACCCGCGCAGGTAGGCAAAGACGGTCGTGCCACAGACCTTGCGGAACGCCCGGGTGAGCCGCTTCTCGTTGGTGCCCAGCAGCTGGGCCAGTTCCTGCAGCCCGGGCGGATAAGCCAGCTTCTCGGCCAGATAGCGCTTGGCGGCCTGGACCAGGACCTCGTCCTCGCTCCGGAGCGGCCGGTTTTCCGCCACCACGGGAACGACCGCCGGTTGGGCGCCGACGGCGCCGGCGTACTTAAGGTGCACGCGTATGCGGGCCAGGACTTCTTCGGGCCAGAACGGCTTGAGCACGTAGTCGACGGCGCCGGCGTTCAGGCCTTCGAGGCGCTCGTCGCGGTCGGAGGCGGCGCTGAGAAAGATGACCGGCACGTGGGCGGTACGGGGATTGGCCTTCAGTTGGCGGCAGGTCACGAAGCCGTCCTGCCTGGGCATGCGGACATCGAGCAGGATGAGATCGGGCAGGCGGGCGACGGCGCGCTCGTAGCCCTGCACGCCGTCGAAGGCCACACTGAGGCGGAATTCGCAGCCGCGCAATGCCTCGACGAGCAGCCGCAATTCGTCGGGGCTATCGTCCACCAATAGAATATGCGGCGCAGCAGCCATACTTTCCAATCCTTGACAACGCGAGCTTACGCGAAGAAAACATGAACCATTACTATTGAGATCAAGCAGCGAGAGAGCCAGCTAATTATTACATCAATGACATGTGGCAACTTATTTTTAAGATTTTATTACTGGTCTGGGCCTCCCTCGCCAATGCCCATGGCGTCGACGTGCGCGGGGACCTGCCCGTCTCGCTGAGCGGGCAGATCCGCCTATATGAAGACACGGCGCACGCGCAGCACCTCACCGCCATGCAGGCCTGGGCGCTGGAAGCCCCCGACTCCTTCCACGACACGGTACTTGAACGCCACCAGGCGCTAGCGCCGTCGTCCGCCTGGTGGCTGAGCTTCGCCGTGGTCAACACGCAACCCACTCCCATGACCCTGCGCTTCCTGCCCGGCACGCTGGAACTGGACCGCCTCGACTACTACGTAGGAACGGCGGAAGGCTGGACCCACACGGCCAGCGGCAGGCTGGTGCCCGTCTCCGAGCAGAGCCCGGACACCGCCCGCGAGCAGGCCTTGCTGATCGAACTGCCCGCGCAAGGAGAACGCCGTATCCTGATGCGCATCCAGAACAGCAAGAAATTCACGCTGCATCCCACACTCTACCCGCAGCCGCAATACTTCCTGGCGGAAGAACATGAAAACCTGCTGGTCGGCATGCTGTTCGGCGGCCTGCTGAGCATTGCCTGGTGCTGCCTGCTGGTGGCGCTGCACATGCACAGCCTTGCGCTGGGGCTGCTGTCGCTGCTCGGCGCCGCCATGACCCTGTACGAAGCGTCGCTGCGCGGCTACGCAAAATTGTATCTATGGCCCGAAGCCACGGAGTGGGCCGCCCGGGCGCCGCATGTCTTCGGCCATGCGGCGCTCGCCCTCTTCCTGCTGTTCCTGCTCAGCATGGCGAAAGAGGGCCGGCACCATCCCCTGGTCGGCAAGGTCGTCATGGTGCTTGCGGGCATACAGGCCACGCTGGCCGCCGCGGCGCTGTGCGTGGATCTGGCCCTGCTGGACGGCATCGTCGCCCAGATCGCCCTGCTCTATGCCATCGGCCTGCCGATCGCCGCGCTGGTGCTGCTGCGCCGCTCCGTCCGCTCTTTCCGGCTGCTGATCGTGATGAGCGCATTCTTCTTTTCCCATACCCTGTTGCGGGCGCTGGAGCGCGGCGGCCTGTTTGCCGAACCGCTGCGCTCGGTCGGCCTGGACAACCCCGGCACCCACCCCGTCATCGCCCTTGCGGGGCTGGCCTTCAGCCTGCCGCTGCTCACCATCTGGGTCATCGAGGCCGGCCGCCGGGCCGAACCCGCCCGCGCGCCGCTCGCGCCGCCGCCCGGACCGCCGCCGGCCCCGCCGCAAGCGCAGCCGGACGGACAGACGGCCGCCCTGAACCGGGCGCTGCACGAGGCGGACGAAAAAAACCGGCGGCAGTCCGAGATGCTCAGCTATATCGGCCACGACCTGCGCGCCCCGCTTGCAACCATCGCCGGCTACGTACGCCTGCTCAAGCACACGGAAACCTCGGAACAGGCGCCCCATATGCAAGCCATCGAACGCAGCGTCAACTACCAGCTGGTCCTGATCGACGAATTACTGGAATGCGCCAAGACCGAGCTGCTGCCTTTGACCATCCAGCCCACCGAGGTCTCCGTCACCGCCTTCCTGGATGAAATCGCCTCTTACGCCGAGGCGCTGAGCACCCAGCAGAACAATGTCTTCAAGGCCGGCGCGGCGTCGCCCTTGCCGTCCCGGCTGCTCATGGACGGGCACCGCCTGAAACAGGTGCTGCTGAACCTGCTGTCCAATGCGGCCAAATTCACGCGCGACGGCACCATAGAGCTGAAAGTCGAGGCCAGCATCACCGGCAAGCGCTGCGCGCTGGAATTCTCGGTGAGCGATTCCGGCATCGGCATCGCGCCGCAATCCCAAGCGGCGATATTCATGCCGTTCAGCCAAGTCCGCGCCACCCCGGGCAGCGTCGGCCTGGGCCTGCATATCGCCCGCAGCCTCATTGAAAACATGGGCGGTTCGCTGTCCGTGGCAAGCACGCCGGGCAAGGGCAGCCGCTTCCACTTCCGGATCTCGGCCGATATCGTCGACGGCAGGCCGACCCATTGGCGGCGAGCCGACGCGCAGCCGTCAGGCGCAGCGGCGGCGCCGGCCCCCAGCGGCATGCCCGACGGCCACCTGCGCCAGCTGGCTGCGCTGGCGCAAGCGGGCGAACTGAGCCGCATCGAAGAATGGCTGGGGCTGGCGGCGCGGTCTCATCCCCAGGCCGCGGGCTTTCTGGCCGAAGTCCGCGGCGCCTTGCTGCGCATGGACTTCAAGCGCATAGAGGCGCTGGCTCAGGCCTCGGCGCCGCACCAATAGCCGCTGATCAATTGGCGGGGCCGCGCCCGCGCCACCACGCGCGCCGCATCGGCCCAGGCGTCCAGGCGGACGCACAGGCCGGCGTAGACGCCATGGCCCAGCCCCGGCTCTATCAGGCCGTCCGCGACCAGCCCTTCGCCCGCCTTGATGGAGCCGTCGGCCACGATGTCGCAGCCCGACAAAATCCCCCATCCGGTTTCAATATGGTTGCCGGCAATGACGGAGCCGCCCGACTGGATGCCGCGCGCCACGACGATGTCGTGCTCGGCCTTGATGTCGCCGCCGGCCTTGACGCCCTGCTCGCATTTGATGGAACCGCCGGCCTGCAGCGCCTGCCCGGCGCGTATGTCGCCCGCGACCACCACGCCCTGCCCGGCGACGATGTCCCATTGCGCGCGCAGGTTTCCGCCGCACTCGATGCGGGACGCCGCGTCGATGCCCCAATCGGCCGCCACGTCGCCTTCGGCCCGTATGTGCCCGCCGCTGATGATGCCGCCGCGCGATTCGATGCCTTGCCCGGCGACGATGTCGGTGCCCGCCTTGATGCCGCCGCCGGCGACGATCTTCTGGCCGGCCCGCGCGACCGTATCGACGCTGATGCCCTGGCGCACGATCAGGGAGCCGGCGAAGACGATGGCGTTGGCGTCGACGTAGTCGAGAGTCAGGACTTCGTCGGTCGGCCCGAACTGGTCGAGCAGCCAGCAGGCGTCATCGACCCGGTTGTCGGCCACCAGCGCATCGAGGATTTCCTGATAATCGCCCTGGCCGTTGCGGTCCTTGAGGAACCAGCGATAGCCCGACGTGCACGGATTCTTGGCCTTGACGAATCTTTTGGTGAGTTGCATGTCTCTGCATTCAAAATTTGCCGTGGCACGGAAAACGTGCCGGCTTGGGATCTGTGGGCGCTGAAAGGTGGGCGGCGCCTGCCCGGCCGGCGTGCGCATGCGCCGACCGTGCCGCGGGCACGCCCGGATTGTAGTCCAAGATGCCGCCGGCCAGTGCGGCCGGTCAGGCGCGGCGGTCGCGCGCCTCGCCGCTCTTGTAATAGGCGCGCTTTTCCTCGTACATGGCCAGGTCCGCGGCGCGCAAGGCGTCGTCCAGGGACATGCCTTTGTGGCAGGTGGCGACCCCGATCGACAGGCTCAAGGGAGGGCCGTTGTAGAAGTCGTTGTTCAGCCGCGTGAGCTTGCGGATGTTGTCCACCATCAGGGCGCCGGCGTCTTCGTTGGCCCCCGGCATCAGTATGGCGAATTCGTCCCCGCCTATCCGCGCCGCGTAATGGAGCTTGTCGATGGCTTGCGACAGCACTTCGCCGGCGCGGCGCAGCAGCGCATCGCCCGCCATGTGGCCCGACGTATCGTTCACGCCCTTCAAGTCATTGAGGTCGATGAAGACGATGGTGATGGGAAACTGCTTCTTCCGGTCCAGCCGCGCCAGCTCCTCCACATAGAAGGACCGGTTCTTCAAGCCCGTCTGCACGTCATGCTTGCCCAGGTATTCGAGGTAGGCTTCCGCCTTCTTGCGCGCGGTGATGTCCGTCAAGGCCAGCAGGACCTTGTCCCAGCTGTCTTCGTGGCCCGGAAAGACCGAAAACTGCAGGTGGACATACAGCAGGCTGCCGTCCAGGCTGTAATTCATGACCTCGCGCTGCTGGAACAGCTTGCCGTCCCACAGGTCCTGCAGCTGCAGGCCGAAGGTGACGTGGACCTCGTCGCGGAAGACCTCCGACATCCTGCTCAGCAGATCGGCCTTGCTCGATGCGCCGAACATCTTCAAGGTGTAGCGGTTCACGTCCAGCACCTTGATTTCCGACAGGCAGCGTTCCACGAATTCCGGGTGCACGTCGATGAAGGTGCGGAAGTCCACGATGCCGCGATCGCGGATTTCGTCGAGCAGGCGCTTGATCGCGGAAAAGTCCTCGACCCACAGCGACACCGGGCTCTGCTCGAACAGGCCGCGCGCATACTGCTCGCTTTCCACCATGCAGCGCCGGGCGTCCTCGAGGCGGCTGATGTCCTCGATGGAGACCAGCACGCGCGCCCAATCGGATTCGTGCCCGGGCAGCACCACGCCTTTCAGCAGGATGTCCATGCGCCGGCCGTCGAGCGCGTAGTTCACGCTCTGGCTCTGGAACGTGAGTTCGCCCTGCCACAGCCTTTCCAGCTCGCTGACCAGCGCCGTGTAGGTGTCGTCCCGCAGCACTTCGCTCAGGCGGCTCGCAAGCGTTTCGAACGAATCCGCCGCGTACAAAGACAAAGTGGCCCGGTTCACCCGCAACAAGCGTATGCTGTCGGAACACTCCTTCAGGCGCTGCGGCTCGCGTGCCAGGAAGGCGCGCAAATCGGTGACCCCTTGCGCCCGCCATGAGCCGAACAGCGCGCGCAATTCGCTATAGTCTTCCAGCCACAGGGAAATTGGCGTAACGTCGAAATAGTCCGTCTGGCCGGGGGTGAGCGCATCCAGGGCGGCGGTGTGTGCTTGGGGCATCGAAGGTGTGCTGGGCGGTGCGTGAAGAATTGCATCATACTACCCCCACCCGGGGCGGAAAATGATACACATACGAAAAATGATAGATTTCAAGCAAATAGACGCCTTCGTATGGGTCGCCGAACTCGGCAGCTTCCGGGCCGCGGCGGAAAAGCTCAATACGACCCAGCCCGCCATCTCCCAGCGGATCGCGGCCATGGAAAAGGCCATGACCACCCGCCTGTTCGAGCGCGGGGCGCGGGGCATCAAGCTTACCGACAAAGGCCAGGAACTGCTGTCGCACGCGCATCGCATGCTGGAATTGCGCAGCGAAATGCTCACTGTCGCCAAAGCCCAGAACGCCGTTCGCGGCACGCTGCGCCTGGGGTCCAGCGAAACCCTGGTGCATACCTGGCTGCATCACCTGATCGACGACCTGCACCAGAAGTATCCGGCGCTGGTCGTGGAGCTGCACGTGGACACCTCGCACGTGCTGCGTGCCCAGCTCGCCGCCCACCAGATCGATCTCGCGTTCGTGGTGGGACGGCCGCAATCGCCCAAGGAATGCCATTTGTATCTGTGCGAATACGAGCTCGCCTGGATCGCCAGCCCGCGCCTGAAGCTGCACCGCAAGCCCGTAACCTTGACCGAACTGGGCGCCTATCCGATCATTACCTATCCCACGGTCAGCCAGCCGTACCAGGCGATCAAGACCCTGCTCGAGGAGGCCGGCATCAAGACGCCACGCATCTACGGAAGTGCGTCGCTGAGCACCATCGTCCAGATGACCTTGCGCGGCATCGGCCCCAGCGTCATCGCCCTCGCCGTGATCCGCGAAGAAATCCTGGAAGGCAAGCTCTGCGTGCTGAACGTCGAGAAAACACCCGAAGCGCTGGGCTTCCACGCCTGCTGGATCGACACGCCGCACAGCCACACCGTCCGGACCGTCGCGCGCCTGGCGCAGCGGGTGGCGCAGGCCGCCGCCCAGGCATAAGAATAATTTATCACCCCGCATGAAAAGGAACGATTGGACACGGAAACCTAGTTGGGCTGCAATAAGCCGCAGCGAATTCTCTGGAGCATGAACGGCAACCATGACGATGCATTCAAACTCTCAAGACGGCTGCGCGGCCTTGGCGCAGGAAAGCCGGCGCCTCATCCGGCAGGGCGGGCACACCGGGCCCACCGCGGGCCTGGCGCCGGGCTGCGTGCAAGCCAACCTGATGATTCTGCCGGATTCCCTGGCTGGCGAATTCCTGCTCTTCTGCCAGCGCAACCCCAAGCCCTGCCCGTTGCTCGCGGTCACCGAGCCGGGCCAATACACCGTGCCGGCCCTGGGCCGGGACATCGACATCCGCAAGGACGTGCCCAAATACCGCGTCTGGCGGCACGGCGAACTCGTCGCCGAACCGGCCGACCTGGACGCCGTCTGGCGCGACGACCTCGTCACCTTCGTGATCGGCTGCTCTTTTTCCTTCGAAGAAGCGCTCCTGGCCGACGGCATCGACGTCCGCCACATCAGCATGGGCGTCAACGTGCCCATGTACCGCAGCAGCATCCCCACCGCCGGCACGCGCAGCCTGCACGGCCCGCTGGTGGTGTCCATGCGCCCCATGAAGGCCAAGGACGCCATACGCGCCATCCAGATCACCTCGCGCTTCCCGTCCGTGCACGGCGCGCCCGTGCACCTGGGCGACCCGTCCCTGATCGGCATCCGCGACATCCATCAGCCCGACTACGGCGACCCGGTCGCCGTGCATGCGGACGAAATCCCGGTGTTCTGGGCCTGCGGCGTCACGCCGCAGGCCGTCATCCATACCGTCAAGCCCGAATTCAGCATCACCCATGCGCCCGGGCACATGCTGATCACCGACGTCGGCAACACCAGCCTCGCCTCGTTCTGAAACCGCAAGACCTTTCGTCCGTAACCATTTGGACACCCTCAAGGAGACTCACATGAAAGCATTGTTCCTCTCGACATTCGCGGCCGGCGCCCTGCTGGCGGGTTCGGGCGCCTTCGCCCAGGACAAGGTCGCCGGCCTGCCCAAGACCCAGCTGCAGGTCGTCGGCGGCTTGAGCAACCTGACCGCCTACCAGAACCACGAACAGCCGTTCTGGACCAAGACCATCCCCGAACTCTCCGGAGGCCAGGTCACGGCGACCATCAAGGGCTTCAACGACATGGGCCTGAAGGGTCCGGAAATCCTGCGCCTGGTCGGCCAGGGCGTCATCCCCATCGGGACGGCCACCATCGCCTATTTCGCCAGCGACAACCCCATCAACGAAGCCATCGACCTCGCCGGCCTGGCGCCCGACGTCAAGACCGCCAAGGAAATCACCGAAGCCTTCCAGCCGGTCTATGAAAAGTTCTACGGCAAGAACAACGTGAAGGTCCTGGGCTTTTCCACCTACCCGGCGCAAGTGCTGTTCTGCAACGCGCAAATCTCCGGCCTGTCCGACATCAAGGGCAAGAAAGTCCGCACCAGCAGCCGCACCACGGCCGAGTTCGTGCAGGCGCTGGGCGGCTCCAGCGTGACCATCCCGTTCGGCGAAGTCGTTCCCGCCCTGCAGAACGGCGTGGTCGACTGCGCCATCACGGGTTCCATGTCGGGCTATTCCGCCAAATGGTACGAAGTCAGCACCCACCTGTACGCCTTGCCCATCAACTGGAACCAGCAGATCCACGCGGCCAACCAGGGCTACTGGGACAAGCTCGATCCCAAGGTCCAGGATTTCCTGCAGAAGAACATCAAGGTCATGACCAACGCCATCTGGGAGGCCGCCGCACGTGAAACCCAGGAAGGCTATGACTGCAACACGGGCGCCGACGCATGCAAACAGCCGGTCAAGGGCAAGATGAAGCTGGTCGCGCCCACCGACGCCGACCGCGCGCTGCTGAAGAAGATCACGGCGGAAACCGTCGTGCCGAAATGGGCGGCGCGCTGCTCGGCCGAATGCGTGGCCGACTTCAACGACACCATCGGCAAGGCCTTGGGCATCACCGCCAAGAAGTAGTCCTACTTTGAACCGGCGGCGGCCCGCGCGGCCGCCGCCAGATCCGACAAAGCGGTGAACACCATGAAACTATCCTCGGAACGCTACGTTCTTCTCAACCGGCTGCTCCGCGCGGCCACGTCGCTGTCGCGCCTGGCCATCTGGGTGGCCGGCGGGCTCACGCTGGCCAGCGCCCTGTACATCACCGCGGACGTCATCACCCGCAAGTTTTTCAGCATCGCGCTGGGCGGTTCCGACGAACTCTCGGGCTATGCCTTCGCCATCAGTATTTCATGGGCGCTGGCTTTCGCCACGCTGCAGCGCGCCAACATCCGCATCGACGCCCTGTACCAGCTGCTGCCCGCGCGCGTCTGCGCCCTGCTGGACTGGATCGCGCTGGTGGGGCTGGCGGTGTTCGCCATCTATCTCACCTGGTACGCCAGCGACGTGGCCGCGCTTTCCTGGGAACGCAACGCCACCGCCAACACCATCATGGCGACGCCCCTGTGGATCCCGCAATTCCTGTGGGCCATCGGCCTGATCTGGCTGTGCGTGGTCCTTGCGCTCATGCTCATACGCTCGTCCATCGCCCTGGTCACCGGCGACATCGACACGGTCCGCGCCATTTGCGGCATACGCAGCACGCAAGAGGAAGCGGCTGAAGAAGCCGAGGCGGGCGTGCGCATGGTCCGAGGAGACGCATGATGGTCGCCACCTCTTTGGTTCTATTGCTCGTCCTGCTGGGCATCAGCATACCGGTCGGCGCGGCGCTGGGCGTGCTGGGCCTGATCCTGGACCCTCTGTATTCCATGCTGCCGCTGACGCGCGCCATCGGCGAAGTCTCGTGGTCCACCAGCAATGAATTCCTGCTGGTCGCCATCCCCCTGTTCGTGATGCTGGGCGAAATCCTGCTGCGGTCCGGGCTGGCGGAAAAAATGTACAACGCCATGAGCCTCTGGCTTTCCTGGCTGCCCGGCGGCCTGATGCACGCCAACATCGGCGCCAGCGCGCTCTTCGCCGCCACGTCCGGCTCCAGCGTGGCCACCGCGGCCACCGTGGGCACCGTCGCCATTCCCCAGATACAGAAGAAGGGCTACAACGAATCCCTCTTCCTGGGCAGCCTGGCGGCCGGGGGCACCCTGGGCATCCTCATCCCGCCGTCGATCAACCTGATCATCTACGGCGTGCTGACCAACACCTCGGTGCCCAAGCTCTATCTGGCGGGCATCATCCCCGGCATCGGCATGGCGGCGCTGTTCATGCTGGCCATCGCCATCGCCTGCATCGCCAAGCCGAAATGGGGGGGCGAGAAAGTCTCGGCCACCTGGGGCCAGCGCATGGCCAGCCTGGTGCATCTCGTGCCGCCGCTGGGCATCTTCATGCTGGTGGTCGGCTCCATCTACGCGGGCATCGCGACGCCCACCGAAGCCGCCGCCCTGGGCGTGGTGGGCGCGCTGATTCTCGCGGCCAGCGTGGGCCGCCTGACGCTGCCCATGCTGCGCGACGTCCTGGAAGGCACCATGAAGGCCACGGCCATGATCATGCTGATCGTCATCGGCGCCGCCTTCCTGAACTTCATCATGGCCGCGACCGGGCTGACGACGGCCTTGACGCAGACCATCACCGGGCTGGACGTATCTCCCACCACCATGCTGATCATTCTGGTGGTGTTCTACCTGGTCCTGGGCTGCTTCATGGAAACCCTGTCCATGATGATCACCACGATTCCCATCGTGGCGCCCATCATGATCGCATTGGGCTACGATCCGGTCTGGCTGGGCATCGTCATCATCATCCTGGTCGAAGTCGCGCTGATCACCCCGCCCGTGGGGCTGAACCTGTTCGTGGTCCAGAGCCTGCGCACCAGCGGCAGCATGAACGCCGTCATGATCGGCAGCCTGCCCTTCGTGATCATGCTCATCGCCATGGTGGCCATCCTGGCCGTCGTGCCCGACCTGGCGCTGTGGCTGCCGCGCGTCTTCAGTTAACCGTCAGAGGAAACCGTGAAACTCTCGTTCCAACTCATCCGCGCCGACCGACCCGAAGAACGGGTCGAGGCCGACATCACCACTTGCATCGTGGCCGGCTGGGCCGGCCGCGACCTGGCCGCCATCGAGCACCACATCGAAGAACTGGCCGCCATCGGCGTCCCGCGCCCCAGCGCCGTGCCCCTCTACTATCGCATCGCCGCCAACCAGCTCATCCAGGATCCGCAAGTGCAGGTCGTGGGCGACGGCTCTTCCGGCGAAGCCGAGGTCTTCCTGTTTTCCAGCCAAGGCCGGACCCTGGTCAGCCTGGCGTCGGACCACACCGACCGCAAGCTCGAGGCGCACAGCGTCGCCTTGTCCAAGCAGCTGTGCGTCAAGCCCGTCGCCACCCAGGCCTGGCTCTATGAAGACGTCGCCGGCCACTGGGACGAACTGCTGCTAAGATCATGGATCGAAGAACAGGGCAAGACCGTGCTGTACCAGGAGGGCCCGCTGGCCCAGCTGCGCCACCCGCTGGAACTCGTCCGCGGCCACTTCGGGCGGGACGCCATGCCGGAACATTGCGGCATGACCTGCGGCACAGTGGCCGCCATCGGCGGCATCCGGCCCTCGCCGTCGTTTACCATGGAACTGCACGACCCGCGCCTGCAGCGCAGCATCAAGCATCGCTACACGCTCGACATCCTGCCCGAAATCGCCTGATCCCATCAACGTACAACCGGAACACCGCAAGGCCATCGACATGCTTCCCACCATCCGCGCCCTTCAGGAACGACTCGCACAAGGCACGACCACCTCGCTGGCGCTGACCGAGGCGGCCCTGGCACGCATCGGCGACCCCCACGGCGAAGGCGCGCGCGTCTTCACCCAGGTATTCCGCGACCAGGCCCTTGCGGCCGCGCGCGCCTCGGACACCCTGCGGGCGGCCGGGCTGGTCCGCTCCCCCCTCGAAGGCCTGCCCATTTCCGTCAAGGACCTCTTCGACGTCGCCGGCCAAACCACCTGGGCCGGCTCGGCGGTGCTGAAAAACGCCCCGCCCGCGCAGGCCAATGCGGAAATCGTGCAGCGCCTCGTCAACGCCGGCGCCGTCATCGTCGGCAAGACCAACATGACGGAATTCGCGTTCTCGGGGCTGGGCCTCAACCCCCACTACGGCACGCCCAGCAGCCCCTGGGACCGCGCGTCCGGGCGCATTCCCGGCGGCTCGTCGTCGGGCGCCGGCGTATCGGTGGCCGACCAGATGGCCGTGGCGGCCATCGGCACCGACACCGGCGGCTCGATCCGCATTCCTTCCGCCTTCAACGGCCTGGTGGGCTTCAAGCCCACGGCCAGGCGCGTGCCGGCCGACGGCGCCCTGCCTCTTTCGTTCAGCCTGGACTCCATCGGGCCGCTCGCCGCTTCGGTGGAATGCTGCGCCATCGTGGACGCCGTGCTGTCCGCCCAGCCGTACAAGGCGCCGGAAGCCGTGGCCCCGGCGCACATGCGCCTCGCCGTTCCGGCGTCCATGGTCCTGGAAGGCGCGGACGACCACGTCCGCGGCGCGTTCGAGCGCGCGCTGGACGCCCTGAAGGCGGCCGGCGCCAGCGTCCAAGCCATCGACCTGCCCGAGTTCCAGCAACTGCCCCACATCAACCGCCAGGGCGGCCTGGTCTGCGCCGAGGCGTGGTCCTGGCACCGTTCCCTGCTGAGCGAAAGACCGGGCGAATACGATCCCAGGGTGTCGCCGCGCATACTGCGCGGCAAGGACATCTCGGCCGCGGACTATATTGAATTGCTGGATGCGCGCAAAAACTGGATCGCTTCGGTCGAAGCCAGGCTGCGCCAATACGACGCCCTGCTGATGCCGGTCTCGCCCGTGGTGGCGCCCAGGATCCAGGACTTGCAGGCTTCGGACGACGCCTACTTCGCGGCGAACGGGCTGATCCTCCGCAATCCCACGTTCATCAACTTCCTGGACGGCTGCGCGCTTTCCATCCCCTGCCATCAGGCGGGGACGGCGCCCGTGGGCTTGATGGTGGCCGGGCCGGCGATGCACGATCGGCACATCCTGGACGTGGGCGCGGGAATCGAGGCCGCGCTCCGATAAGCGGCGGGCCACACGCGGAGCCCGCCCTTTCAGCATGCCGCTGCCCTTATCGGCAAGCGGGCTGTGTTCCAGGGCGGCCCGCCCTAAGCCGCCTTGGAAAAATCACAGCAGTCCTTGGCCAGCCGCGCCACGTTCTCATAAAAAATCGAGCCGGCCTCCCGCCGGTAAGCCGCGCAATACAGCGTGCTCGGCGCCGGCACGGTCGTCCTGAGCACCACCAGCCGCCGCTGCCGCACCATGTCCGAAAAATAATCGCGCGGCAGGCAGCATACCCCGAAGCCCGCCGCCGCCAGGCCCGCCATCGCGATCAGGCTGTTGATCGTGAACAGATTCTTCTGGGCCACATGGGGGCTCAGCCACTCGTCATACACCGTGTTCAGCGCCGACTCCTGCGACTGGCGCAGCAAAGGCATCTTGGCCAGCTGCGCGGGCGTATAGACCGCGTCCGGATCCAGCTGGTCCGGACAGCCCATCCAGGCGAACTCCAGCTCGCGCAAAGGCTGCGACACCAGATGGCCGTCCAGGAACTTGTGATTCAGAAAGGCCAGATCGATCTCGCCCGACAGCAGTTGCTTCTGCAATTCCCCCGCCATGTCGATGCGCGGCTCCAGGTCCACGTTCGGATAGCGCGAACGCAGGCTGCGGATCAGCGAAGGCAGCCAGGTCATGGCCATGATCTCCGTGATTCCGAACCGCAACGTGCCGGTGAGCACATTGTGCCCCTCCAGCCGCGCCACCAACTGGTCGCGGTCGGCCAGCATCTTCTCGGCGATCGCGAAGATCTCGTGGCCCTTGCCGACCAGCGCAGCCTTGTGCCCGCTGCGGTCGAACAGCACGATGTCGAACTTGTTTTCCAGTTCCTGGATGCGCTTGGTGATGGCGGACTGCGTCGTGTGCAGCTTGTCCGCCGCGGCGGAGAACGTGCCGAGCTTCACGGCCCAGTACAGGGCCTCGATCTGTTTGAATGTCAGCATAGACGGTGGCCGTTAACACGAAGGGTAAGGCGGCGCCGGCCGTGCGCCAGTTTACCGCGCCGACCCTCCCGCCGCGGCCGTCCGGCAACGCGCGCCGCGGCGCCGGCGCCTGGCGGCCTCAATGGCGGATCTCGTTCAGGAACTTCTGCGCCCTGGCGCTTTGCGGCCGGTTGAAGAACTCTTCCGGCGTGCCCGTCTCGACGATGCTGCCGGCGTCCATGAACCAGACCCGGTCGCCCACTTCGCGGGCGAAGCCCATCTCGTGCGTGACGCACACCATGGTCATGCCCTCTTTGGCCAGCAGCTTCATCACCTGCAGCACCTCGCCCACCATTTCCGGATCGAGCGCGCTGGTGGGCTCGTCGAACAGCATGACCGGCGGATTCATGCACAGGGCGCGCGCAATGGCGACGCGCTGCTGCTGCCCGCCCGAAAGCTGCAGGGGATAGGCGTCGGCCTTGTGGCCCAGGCCCACCCGCTCCAGCAGCTGCATCGCCCGTTCCCGCGCCTCGGCCTTGTTTGCGCGCTTCAGCTGCAAGGGCGCCAGCGTCAGGTTCTCCATGACGCTCAGGTGGGGAAAAAGGTTGAACTGCTGGAAGACGAAGCCGATGTGGCTGCGCAGCTCGTCGATCTGGTTGCGCTTGTCGTAGACGTCGCGGCCGTTCACCGTGATGGTGCCTTGGTCGATGGGCTCCAGGCGATTGACCGTGCGGATCAGCGTGGACTTGCCCGACCCGGACGGGCCGCAGACCACCACGACCTCGCCCGGCTTGACGTGGGCATTGATGTCCTTGAGGGCATGGTAATCGCCATACCACTTGTTGACCTGGGAAAATCGAATCATGTCGTTGCCACCTTCACGGCCTGGCCGCTGCGCTTGCGCCCTATCATGCGCTCGGTGAGCGCAACCAGGCAAGTCAGGCCGAAATTCAATACGAAATATGTCAGCGCCAGCAAGGTGAAGACCTCCAGCGGCTTGGTCAGCAGCACGCTGTTGATCTGGTTTGCGGCATAAGTCAATTCCTGCACGCCGATCACATAGGCGAGCGAGGTTTCCTTGACCGTGGAAATGAACTGGCTCAGCATGCTGGGCAGCATGTTGAACAAGGCCTGCGGCAGGATCACCTTGCGCATGGTCTGCATGTACGACAGCCCCAGCGCCCTGCTCGCCTCTTGCTGGCCGGCCGGCAAGGCCTGTATGCCCGCGCGTATGATCTCCGCCAGATAGGCGCTTTCATAGATGACCAGGGCCACGACCATGGTCGTCGCGCCCGCCACCGGCCGCCCGATGATCAGCGGCACGAAAAAATACGCCCAGAAAATGAACATCAACAGGGGCAGCCCGCGCACCACGTATACGACGGCGGACGCCGGCAGGTAGAAGATGCGATAGGGGCTCACCCGCCCCAGCGCCAGCAGTATGCCGCCCGGGAACGCCAGCAGCAGGCTGACGGCGGCCAGGCCGAGGGTGGCGGCGAGGCCGCCCACGGGGCCGTGCGGGTACTGGCCCACCAGCAGCAACAGCGCATTGTCTTGAAGAATTTCCCACATGGCTCAGCGCGCCCCTACGATCCGGAAGCGGCGCGCCAATGCCGCGCCGCCCCACATGATGAGAAAGGAGATTCCCAGGTAGATGACCGTCACGGCCGCGTAGGCTTCGAAGGTCCGGAAGGTGTAGTTTTCGATTTCGCGGCCGGCCGCCGTGAGCTCCATCACCCCGATCGCCATGGCCAGGCTGGTGTTCTTGAACAGCAGCAGGGTCTGGTTGAGCAGGGGCGGTATGGCGATGCGGAAGGCCTGCGGCAGCACCACCTTGCGCATCGTCCGCAGGAAGCTCAAGCCCAGCGCGCGCGAGGCTTCGATCTGCCCCGAAGGGATCGACCGCACCGCGCTGCGCAAGTCTTCGCAGACATACGCGGAAGTGACCAGCGCGATGGCGACCATCGCCAGCGGAAACTCGCTGCCATGGCTGTTCAGCCAGTCCACCGCCGATACCGGCAGCAGCTGCGGTATGCCGAAATACCAGAACAGGATGTGCACCAGCATCGGCACGTTGCGATGGAAGGCCACATATAGCGTGACGACGCCGTTCGCAAGCCGCGAGCCCGTCATGCGTATGATGGCCAGCAGCATGCCGATCGCGAATGCCAGCAGCCAGGCGAGTCCGGTCAGCGCCAGGGTGTTCAACAGCCCCCTGAGCAATATGTCCGGATACTCGCCCTGGAAGATGGCGCCAAAATCAAAAACGTAATGCATCTACCCGAGACTCCAAATCTCTATCGCCGGGAAATCATCCCGTGATTTCCGCGATCTTGAACTCGCGCTTCATCTTGTAAAGCGTGTCCATGCCGAACCACTTGTCGTAGATGCGATCGGCTTCGCCGGAGGCATCCATGTCCGTCAGGACTTTGTTGACGTGGTTGCGGAATTCGGTGTCGCCCTTGCGCATGCCCATGCCCCAGGGTTCCAGGAACAGCGCGGGCTCCAGCAGCTTGACCGGTACCGGGCTGTTCGCCGCCTGGGCCTTGAACTTCACGGCGTTCAGCTCGGAGATCACGAAGCCGCTGACCTTGCCCTGCTGGACCGCCAGGAAGGCGCCGCTGGGATCCTTGAACGTCACGGTCTCCACGTTGGGGATGTGCTTGCGCGCGCCCGCTTCGGACGACGAACCGCGCACGGCGCTCACGCGCTTGCCCGCCAGGTCGGCGGGCGACTTCAGGTCCTTGTCGGATTCGCGTGCCAGCACCTTCTGCAGGCTGGCGAAATGCTGGAACGAATAATCGATCTGCTGCGCGCGCTCCGGCGTCCATCCCAGGTTGGCGGCGATCAGGTCGACGCGGCCGGCCACCAGCTCCGGAATGCGGGCCTCGACGGCGATCAGCTTGAGCTCCAGGGGCACTTTCAGGCTGTCGGCCACGGCCTGGCACATGTCGACTTCATAGCCCACGATCGCGCGCGTCTTGGGATCCTGGAAGCTGAAGGGCTCGGCCGTGCCCATGGTGCCGCATATGAACTTGCCGCGCGCCTTGATGTCGTCGAGCGTGCCGGCCTGGGCGGCGGGCGCCAGTACGGCAACCATGCCGAGCGCGGCGGTCAGAGCCAAAATTTGCTTCTTCATGATGTTTCCTCTTCAAATAATAAAAACAATGCCGTTGAAAACCAGGGCCGCCTCTGCCGGCCTCAAGCCAAGTTCGCGCAAGCCCGCGCGATACGTTCGCAACCAATTTCGATCTGCTCGATGGAAGTCGCGAAACTGAGCCTCAGATAAGGCGACAAGCCGTAGGACGTGCCGTCCATCACGGCGACTTTCGCCTCGTCCAGCAAGTACATCGATACGTCCAGATCGGACTCCAGCACCCGGCCGTCCGGGGTCTTTTTACCGATCAGGCCCTCGACGCCGGGATAGACGTAGAACGCGCCCGCCGGCTGTGCGCAGCGTATGCCCGGAATCGCGTTCAGCAGCGCCACGATGCGGTCGCGGCGCGCCTTGAACAGTGCCGTGGCCTGCGCCACGCAAGCCTGATCGGCGCTCAGGGCGAAGGCGGCGGCCGCCTGGTTCATGGCGGCCACGCAACTGGTGCTCTGCGATATCAAGGTGCCCATGGCCTTGACCAGCCCGGCGGGCCCGCCGGCATAGCCGACGCGCCATCCCGTCATCGCATAGGCTTTGGACACGCCGTTGATCGTCAGCGTGCGCTGCGCGATGCCGGCGTCCAGCGCCGCGATGGAAACATGGCGCGCATCGCCGTAGGCCAGATGCTCGTATATTTCGTCCGTCAACACCCATACATGGGGATGGCGGCGCAGGACCTCGATCAGCGCCCGCAGCTCCGCTTCCGTATACAAGGCGCCCGTGGGATTGCTCGGCGTGTTCAGCAAGACCCATTTGCTGCGGGCCGTGATGGCGTTCTCCAGCAGCCCGGGCGTGAGCTTGAAGCCGTCGGCCTCGGTGCAGGGAACGATGACGGGCTTGCCGTCGTTGAGCAGGACCATGTCCGGGTAGGACACCCAGAACGGCGCGGGAACGATGACTTCGTCGCCGGCGTCCACCGTGGCGGAAAAGGCGGTGTAGATCAGTTGTTTCGCGCCGGTGCCGACGACCAGCTGGTCCAGGCCGTAGTCCAGGCCGTTCTCGCGCCGGAACTTGGCCTGCACCGCCTGCAAGAGCGCCCGTGTGCCGACGCTGGAAGTATAGCGGGTCTGGCCCGACCGCAAGGCCTGCACGCCGGCCTCGACGATGTGGGCGGGCGTGTCCATGTCGGGCTCGCCGACGGTGAAGTCGGTGATGTCCTGCCCTTGCGCGCGCAGCTGGTCGACCCGCGTCTTGGCCGCCATGCTGGGGGAAGGCTTGATGGCGCGCACACGCTGCGACAGCACGGCGCGCGCCGCCTGGGAGGGTTCGGAACCTGAAAGAGAAACTGCCATGATGGTGTAGATGCTTCCGTGAAATTGAACATTCATGCCACGGTGCATCATGCGCAGCTTCTCTTGTTTCAAAAAGAGAATAATTTTCCACCATCTGAATTCCATGAAGGAATCATGTGCGGGTGCGCGCAAACATGGCCAGGCCGGCCGGCCGCGCAAGACCCGCATGGATACTGGGCCGCGGCGCTGCGGCGGCCCCCATGCGGATGGCGCGCGGCCCTTGCGGCCCGGCGCGCCTCGCTCCATTCCCTGAGCTCAATACTAGGGTAATTCTCTATGCCTGTTTGGAAGCCGATCGAAAGCTTCGTTGCGCCGCCGAGACTCAGGCCTTGCGCTCGCGCAGCGCGAACCCCACCAGCATCGACGTCCAGCCCTGGAACAGCAGGTCGAAAGCCAGCAGCAAGCCGAGTATCCAGGCGCTGTTGCCGGGCCAGTTGACGGCGATGAGCACGCCGGTCAGCAAGGTGATGATTCCCGAAAACGCCAGCCATTTCCAGCCGGGCTGCGCGCGGTTGTTGAACCATATCCACAGCCGCAAGGCCCCGACGCCGATGAGGGAGGCGCCCAGGAGCAAGGTCAGGGCCGATGCGCCCACGGCGGGATTGACGATGGCGATGAGGCCCGCGCCGGCATACAGCAAGCCGCTGAGCGTCCAGAACAAAAAGCCCGACATGTGCTTGATGCGCCAGGCATGGATGAGCTGGCCGACCCCGCCCGCCAGCATCATCGCGCCGATGAACAGCACGCTGACCAGGGTTGCCGCGAAAATATACGCCATGGCGATCACGCCCAGCACGACCAGCACCGCCCCCAGGGCGACGAACCAGCCCCACCGGGCGCGCAATTGCGTCAGCGCGGCGGCCAGGTCAACGGAATCGGGGGTTGGACCACGTAACGGATCAGTCATCGTGTACTCCTTGGAGTTGGATTGCGTTTCCATTATCGCCGAACCCGCCCACGGGCGGGTGACGGTGATCAAAGCCGGAGGTAATGGTAAATTCTGCCCTGAGACCACATATTGCAGACGGAATCCCCTTGCCCCATGACCGGTGAAGACGGCCAAATTTTCCTGCGCTACGACGACGCCCCCGAAGCCCGGCTGATCCTGCTGGGCGACTGGACCTTGCGCAACTACGTGAAAATCGGCGACGCCATCGCGAGCCTCAAGAGCCGGCTGCCCGCGCCCGATGAGGGCCGCGCGCTTCCCGTCGACGTCAGCGCGCTGCATGCGCTCGACACCTCGGGCGCGGCGCGGCTGCTCGAACTGCTGGGCCCGGATGCGGCCGCGGCCGTCGCCCGCCCCGGTTCGGGCCTGCCCCGCGAGCGCAGCGCCCTGCTTCGCACCGTGATCGACGCCACCACGGCGGCGGGGCAGGTGCCCGAGCGCCGGGCGCTGCCGGCCTTCGTGGAACTGCTCGGCCGCATCGGCCTGGCGATGGAACAGCTATGGCGCCAGACGCTCGCGCTGCTTGGCTTCATCGGCCTGACGCTGCAATCCCTGGTGCTCAATCTGCCGCGGCCCCGGCGGTGGCGCGTCACCTCCATCGTCGCGCAAATCGAAGAAACCGGGTTCAACGCGGTTCCTATCGTTGCCTTGCTGACCTTCATGGTGGGGGCGGTCATCGCTTTCCTGGGCGCGACCATTCTGGCCGACTTCGGCGCCAGTGGCTACACCGTCAACCTGGTCGCGTTTTCGTTCCTGCGCGAATTCGCGGTGCTGCTCACCGCCATCCTCATCGCCGGCCGCACGGCCAGCGCCTTCACCGCGCAGCTGGGCTCCATGAAAGCCAATGAAGAGATCGATGCCTTGCGCACCATGGGCATGAGCCCGATAGAAGTGCTGGTGCTGCCCCGCATACTGGCGCTGCTGGTCTCGCTGCCCTTGCTCACCTTCGTCGGCATGGTGTCGGGGATTCTCGGCGGCCTGCTGGTTTGCGCGCTTTCGCTCGATATTTCGCCCACCATGTTCTTCACCATCCTCAAGGACGACATACCCCTGCGGCACTTCCTGCTGGGCATGGCCAAGGCCCCCTTGTTCGCCTACCTGATCGCGGTCATCGGCTGCCAGGAAGGCTTCAAGGTGTCGGGCAGCGCCAAATCGGTGGGCGAGCACACCACGTCCTCCGTGGTGCAATCGATTTTCATCGTGATCCTGCTCGACGCCCTGGCCGCGCTGTTCTACATGGAGATGGGATGGTGACTCCCCCTTCCACGAACGGCAAGGAAACGATCATACAGGTCAAGGGGGTCACCAACCGTTTCGGCTCCCATACCGTGCACGAAGCGCTGGACCTGGACGTATACCGCGGCGAGATCCTGGGCGTCGTCGGCGGTTCCGGCACCGGCAAATCCGTACTGCTGCGCACCATCATCGGGCTGCAGAAGCCGGCCGCGGGCACGCTGCGCCTGTTCGGGCAAGACCCGCAAGCCCTGAGCCCGCGCGAACGGGCCGCCCTCGATCGGCGTTGCGGCGTGCTGTTCCAGCAAGGCGCCCTGTTCTCGTCGCTGACCGTCACGGAAAACGTGGCCGTGCCGCTGATCGAACACGCGGGCCTCACCCGGCCCCAGGCCGAGGCCCTGGCCGGCACCAAGATCGCTCTGGCCGGCCTGCCCGCCAACGCCGGCGGCAAGTACCCCTCCGAACTGTCGGGCGGAATGATCAAGCGCGCCGCCCTGGCCCGCTCCATTGCGCTGGACCCCGACATCCTCTTCCTTGACGAGCCCACCGCCGGTCTGGACCCGGTCGGCGCCGCCGCCTTCGACGAGCTGGTGCTGACCCTGCGCGGCGCACTGGGGCTGACGGTGTTCCTCGTCACCCACGACCTGGACACGCTCTACGCGATCTGCGATCGCGTCGCCGTGCTGTCGAACAGAAAAGTGCTGGTGGCCGATACGCTGGAAGCCGTCGCCGCCAACCCCGACCCCTGGATACAAAGCTATTTTCACGGGCCTCGCGGCCGTGCCGCCGGTACGGCCAATTCGCATCGCAAGGAGCATTCCTGATGGAACCCCGCGCCCATCACATTCTGATCGGCCTGTTCACCGTGGCGCTGTCCGGCGCCGCCCTGCTGTTCGCGCTCTGGCTGGGCAAGTCGTACAAGGACGTCGAGTTCAACTACTACACCGTGGTCTTCCACGAGACCATACGCGGCCTGTCCAAGGGCAGCGCAGTGCAATTCAGCGGCATCAAGGTCGGCGACGTCATCGACCTGACGCTGGACCCGGACCAGCTCGACACCGTGCGCGCCCACATCCGCATCGACGGCAAAGTCCCGATCCGGCAGGACACGCGGGCCAAGCTCGCGCTCACCGGCATCACGGGGACCTCGGTCATCGAGCTGAGCGGCGGCTCGGACCACAGCCCCTTGCTGAAGGGCGACGAGGACAATCCGGGCGTCATCATGGCCACGCCTTCGTCGCTGACGCAGCTGTTGGCCAACAGCGATAGCCTGCTGACCGGCATCACGGAGCTGGTGGTCAGCGCCAAGGCGCTGCTGTCGCCCGAGAACGCGCAAAGCCTGGGCAACAGCCTGAAGTCGCTGGAAAGCCTCACGGCCGGCATGGCGCGGCAGGGCCAGAGCGTGGACAAGCTGCTGGACAGCCTGGCCATGGCCAGCCAGGACGTCCGCTCGACGCTGCGGGAAGCCGAAAGGCTGATGCGCGATGCGGACGGCCTGGTGAAGAACCAGGCCACCGGCGCCATGGTCGCCGCCCAGCGCGCCATGGCCTCGCTGGAAAAGGCCGGAGCCGGCGTCAGCAAGCTGCTGAACCAGGGCGACGGTTCGCTCAGCAACGGCCTGGGCGAGCTCGGGCCGGTGCTGCAGGAGCTCCGCGCAACGCTCAGCGGCATGAACGCCTTCATGCGCCGGCTCGAAGAAAACCCCGCGGATTACCTGCTGCGCGGGGAACGACTACAGGAGTATGCCCCATGATTCCGCGCCACGCGCCTTCCCGGCGGCCGGCCGCCCGCCTCGCCGTCGTTCTTTCCACCCTGTTGCTGACGGCCTGCTCGCTGGTCCCCAAGGCGGAATCGCCAAGCGTCTACTTGCTGCCGGCAACGCCCGCCGCGCCGGCGAACGCCGCCGGCGCGCCCGCCCCGCTGCCGCTGACACTGCGGGTGGCCACGCCGTACAGCGGCGCGATCCTGGACAGCACGCGCATCATGGTGGTGCCGGAGGGCACCACGCAGATCCAGGCTTATGCGGGCGCCAGGTGGAGCGACCGGGCACCGGCGCTGCTGCGCGATCGCCTGGTCGATGTATTGCGGGAACGGAACGGCTTCCGGGACGTGGCGGGCGCGCGGAACAATGCCAGGGCGGACCTGGAGCTTCGCAGCGAGTTGCTCGCCTATCAGGTCGAGCATCCGGCGGGGCGGCCCACCGTCCATATCGTGCTTCAGGCATCGCTGGTTGCGCTGGACAGCAATCGTATCCAGGCCGGCCGGCGCTTCGAAGTGAGCCGGGTGGCGCGGGATCGGCGGATGCCGGAGGTGGTGGACGCATTCGGGGCGGCCAGCGGCGAGCTGGCGGGCCAAGTGGCGGAGTGGGCGCGGAGCGAGGCGGGCCGGCTCAGGCCATCAGGCTGAGCGTCTTCCGGAAGCGGCGCAGCGACACGGTGAAGAACACCGCGCCGATGAACGATAACGCCAGGAACTGCGGCCAGACCACCTGGATGCCCGCCCCGCGATAAAGAATCGCCTGGCCCAGCGACACGAAATGCGTCGTCGGCGCGGCCAGCATGATGTCCTGGACAAACACCGGCATGCTCTCCCGCGGCGTCAGCCCGCCCGACAACATCTCCATCGGCAGCAGCGTCAGTATCAGCAGCAGCCCGAACTGAGGCATGGACCGCGCCACCGTCGCCATGAAGATGCCCATCGACGTCGTCGCGAAAAGATGCAGCGCGGCGCCCGCCAGGAAAAGCGCGATCGAGCCTTCTATGGGCACCCCCAGCGCGCCCCGCACGACGAAAACCAACGATACCGCCGAAGCCCCCAGCACGACCAGGCTCATCGACCAGACCTTGGACAGCATGATTTCCGCCGGCGTGACCGGCATGACGAGCAGATGCTCTATGGTTCCATGCTCGCGCTCCCTGATGAGCGCCGCGCCCGACAGGATGATGGACAGCATCGTGATGCTGTTGATGATTTCCATCAGCGAACCGAACCACGCCTGATCGAGGCCGGGATTGAAGCGCATGCGCAAGGCCAGCTCGACCGGCGCAACGGCGTCCGCGCGATGCCGGTTCACGAATTCGCTGATCTCGCCGTTCACGATCTGCTGTATGTGGTTGCTGCCGGCAAACGCCTGCGACATGCGCGTGGCATCGACATTCAGCTGCAGCGCCGGTTGCCGGCCGGCCAGGACGTCGCGCTGGAAGCCGGGCGGAATGCTCAATGCGAAGGTGTATTCGCCCACGTCCATGCCCCGGTCGATCTCGTTGTGGGCGACCATCAACGGCGGATTGAAGCGCGGGGGGTAGAAGGCGGCGGCGATCCGGCCCGACAATGGTGAGCGGTCCTCGTCCACGATGGCGATGGGCGCCTTGTGCAGGGTTTCGGGCATGGCCGTCGCCGCGCTGTATATCGCCACCGTGAAGGCGTAGGCCACCAGCACCAGCATGACCGGGTCCCGGATCAGGCTCCAGAACTCCTTGATGCCCAGGCGGAAAACGTTCGCGAAACTCGGCATGTCAGCGCTCCTGCTTTCTCAACAAGGCGATGGACAAGGCGAGTGTGACCGGTATGGACGCGGCCATGGCCCAGAAAGCGAGGCGCAAGTCGGCCAGTTCCAGCGCCTTGCTGAACACGCCGCGGCTGATCGTCAGGAAATAAGTGGCCGGATAGGCGGCGCCGATGAATGCGCCCACGCCTTCCAGCGAGGACACGGGGTTGAGCAGGCCCGAGAACTGCACCGCCGGCAGCACCGTGCCTATCATCGTGAAGAATATGGCGGCGATCTGGCTGCGGGTGAAGCTGGAGGCGAACAGCCCGAAGCCGGTCGAAAACACCACGAACAGGAAAGCGGCGAAGCTCAGCGTCCAGAAGCTTCCTTTCAGCGGCACGCCGAAGACCAGGACGGCCAAGGCGGTCAGCATCAGGAAGTTCAGCATGCCCATGGCGATGTAGGGAAGCTGCTTGCCCAGCAGGAATTCGCTGCGGGTGACCGGAGTCACATAGAAATTGGTGATGGAGCCGAGCTCTTTCTCGCGCACGACGGACAAGGCCGTCAGCATGGCGGGGATCATCAGCAAGAGCAGCGGAATGATGGCCGGCACCATGGCCGGCAGGCTTTTGACGTCGGGATTGTAGCGAAAGCGCGTCTCGATGAGGGCGGCCGGCCCGGCCTGGGCGCCCAGGCGTTCGCGCGCCATGTCGGCCAGCCACCCCTGGTGCATGCCGTGCAGATACCCCTGCACCGTTTCCGCCCGCTGGGGGTTGGCGCCGTCCGCCCAGGCGCCGATTTCCACCGTCTTGCCGCGCTTCAAGTCGCGCGCGAAGCCCGCCGGTATTTCAATCGCCAGCGCCAGTTCGCCGCTGCGCATCCGCCTGTCCAGGTCTTCGTAATCGAGTATGGGCGGATGCTCCACGAAATAGCGCGAGCCCGACAGATTCAATGTGTAGTTGCGGCTCAGCGTGGTCTGGTCCCGGTCCAGCACGGCATAGCTCAGGTCTTCCACGTCCATGCTGATGCCGTAGCCCATGATGAACATCAGCAGGACCGTGCCCAGCAGGGCGAGCGTGCGGCGCACCGGGTCGCGCCGCAGCTGCAGCGTCTCGAGGCGTGTGTAGCTCAATGCCCGCGCCATGCTGAAGCCGCCGCCGCGCTTGGCCACGGCATGCGCGGCGGCGGGCGGGCGCTCCTCGGGCGCGGCCGGCTCCGGCGACGGGCCCGGCGCATCCTTTTCTTGCGCCGCGACCGCCTCTTCCAGGTAGCTGATGAAGGCCTGCTCCAGATCCGCCACGCCCCGATTGCGCACCAGCTCGGACGGCGTACCGCTGACCAGCACCTTGCCCGCATGCATCAGCGAAATTCGGTCGCAGCGCTCGGCCTCGTTCATGAAATGCGTGGAGATGAAAATCGTCACGCCGTCATTGCGTGCGAGGTCCAGCATCAGTTGCCAGAACATGTCGCGCGCAATGGGGTCCACGCCCGACGTGGGCTCATCGAGAATCAGCAGCTCCGGGCCATGCACGAGCGCCACGGCCAGCGACAGCCGCTGGCGCAGGCCCAGGGGCAGGCTCGCCGGCAGGGCGTCCAGTTCGTCCAGCAAGCCGAAGCGCTCGGCCACGGCGCGCACGCGGGCCGGAATGGCGCTTTCCGGGACCCGGAACAGCCGCGCATGCAAGGCCAGGTTCTGGCGCACGGTCAGCTCGGAATACAGCGAAAAGGATTGCGACATATAGCCCACGCGCCGGCGCGTGTCCATGTCCTGCGCATCGACTTCCTTGCCGAACAGCCAGGCCCGTCCTTCGCTGGCGGGAAGCAGGCCGGTGAGCATCTTCATGGTCGTCGTCTTGCCGCAGCCGTTGGACCCCAGGAAGCCGAAGATCTCCCCTTGGCGGATCTTCAGGTCGACGTGGTCGACGGCGACGAAGTCACCGAAGCGCATGGTCAGGCCGCGGGCTTCGATGGCGGTCTCGGCGGCCCGGTCCGCGTCCAGGCGCCGGACGTCCACCGGCCGGTGGCCACGCCGTTTCTCCTCGGGCAGCAAGGCGATGAAGGCCTGCTCCAGGGTGGCGCCGCCGGCCAGCGCGCGCAACTGCCCGGGCGTGCCCTGCGCCAGGATGCGGCCTTCATCCATGGCGACCAGCCAATCGAAGCGGTCGGCCTCTTCCATGTAGGCGGTGGCCACGATGACGCTCATGTGGGGCCGTTCGCGGCGAATGCGGGCGATGAGGTCCCAGAACTGGCTGCGGGCCAGGGGATCCACGCCCGTCGTGGGCTCGTCCAGGATCAGCAGATCGGGGTCGTGGATCAAGGCACAGCACAGGCCCAGCTTCTGCTTCATACCTCCGGAAAGCTTTCCGGCCGGGCGCGCCAGGAATCGCTCCAGGCCCGTGCTGCGGGTCAGGTCGTCGATGCGGCGGCGCCTCTCGGCCTCGCCGTGCCCGAAAAGGCGGCCGAAGAATTGCAGGTTTTCCTCGACCGACAGCGTGAAATAGAGATTCTTGCCCAGGCCCTGGGGCATGTAGGCGATATGGGGGCAGACCGCATTGCGATGCGCGGGGTCGGCCATGTTGCCGCCCAGCGCGCGGACTTCGCCCTGCTGGACCCTGCGCGCCCCGGCGATCAGCGCCAGCAGGCTGGACTTGCCCACGCCGTCGGGGCCGATCAGCCCCACCATGCCGCCCGCGGGGAGCTCCAGGCTGATGCCGTCCAGAGCCAGCGTCTCGCCATAGCGCAGGCTCACCCCATGCACGCTGGCGACGGCGTCCGGCATGTTTTACTCCGGCACCTTGATCGCCAGCTCGTCCGGCCAGGGGACGTCGCGGTTCAAGCGCAGCCAGGCCACGCCCGGCAAGCCGGTCTTCACTTGCTCCAGGTGCTTTTGCAGCAGGCTTTGATCGATCTGCGCCTTCACCCGGAACATGAGCTTCTGCCTTTCACTGGCCGTTTCCACGGTTTTGGGCGTGAATTGCGCCGTGGCCGAAACGAAGGACACCTTGGCGGGGATGACGTATGCGGGCGCCGCATCCAGCAACAGGCGCACCTCGCTGCCCAGCGCCACCCGGCCGGCCACGGCTTCCGGCAAGAAAAAAGTCATGTAGACGTCGGCGAGGTCGACCACATTGAGCACCTTGCCGCCGGCGCCCAGGACTTCGCCCGGCTGCGCGATGCGGTATTGCACTCGTCCGTCCCGCGGCGATTTCAGCACGCTGTCTTCGATGTCCGCCTGGACCCGCGCGATGGTCGCCTCGGCCGCGACCACGGCGGACTCCAGCCCGACCACCTGGGCCTGGGCGGCGTCGATGCCGGCCAGCGCCGCCGCGACCTGCGCCTTGGCGGCGCCCAGCACCGCTTCCGCGCCCAGCACCGCGGCACGGTCGTCGTCCAGGGTCTGGCGGGACGTGGCGCCCTCCTGCGCAAGCTTTTCCGATCGTGCCAGGCGCTGCTGCGCAAGATTCAGCTGGCTCTGCCTTTGCGCGACCACGGCCAGCGCCGCCGCATGCTCGCTCTTGCGCGCGGCAACCTGGGCCAAGCCGCTGCTGACGTTGTGCAGCGCCCTTTGATGCTGCGCCCGCGCCTCGGCCAGCTGCGCCTGGAGCACGTCGACCTGCATATGGGCCAGGGGTTGCCCGGCTTTCACGAAGCCGCCCTCGGTGACCAGGATGTCCGCCACCCGGCCGGCCAGTTTCGTGGAGACGTCGATCTCGGTTGCCTCGATGCGGCCGTTGCCGCTGATGAAGGCATCGCCATAGCCCTTGTCCTGGAGCTTCAGCGCATAATAGGCGCCCGCGGCCGCGATCAGGGCCGCGGCCGCGGCGATGATGAATCCCTTTCTTGTCGGTCTGTCGGGCATCGCGTCATTCGAACGGTTGGACAAAGGGCCGGCGCGCGGCGGAAGGCGAAGGCCCATGCCGGGCATGCATGCGGCGTCAGCCGAAGGTTTCAATGGCCTTCTGGATGACGGCGTACAGGACGGCAAGAAAACCGATGCCCATGAGTACGATACCAGGATTTCTGTCCCGGAAGCCCAAGCCGATGAAGGACAGGATGAAACCCACGACGAAAATGATCATTAAGGTGGTGTTGCTCAATATCATGGCCCCGCCCGTGCAAGATGCTTATCGAGATGATGGGGGTAGAGCTTAGCATGACGGCACCGCCGCTGCGTGGCAAGCCGGGCCACCAACTTGATTCTTCTCAAGATGGCGGACATGTGCCCTGTTCAGGCGCGTTCAAAGCAAAACCCCCCAGTCGATGTGTCGCTGGGGGGTTTTTTGGTATAAGAGCCTGACGATGACCTACTTTCACAGACGTACGTCCACTATCATCGGCGCAAAGG
>JACDJC010000374.1_pt1 | contig 55409 bp, 40 predicted proteins | sample 7454191 | NCBI WGS metagenome assembly JACDJC01 (sample SAMN14253291, study PRJNA609438) | sludge metagenome | isolation source: sludge after 25d culture with pyrite and EDTA | collected 2018-12-20 | reverse complement strand
GTGTAGCGAACTTTCGTGGGAAACACTTCACTCAACAATACGGCCGTCACCACGTTGGCGGTCACGGCGCCCGTCGCCAGCACGAGTTGCGCCACCAAAGCCTCTCCGATGGATCCACTCGAGGCCAGCAGGTAGGCGGGGACTGACAGGCAGCCCAGCAAGATGGCAGAGACGAACATGGTGGGCCGTCGTCCGATCCGGTCGCAGATCGGGCCAATTACGGGAGCCAGCACGGCAGCGAATACCAGCGCGACCACATTGCTCATGAGCACCTGGTCTGTGGGAAGGTGCATGACCGACCTCAGGAAGGTCGTCATGTATGTGGAGAATATATAGAAGGAAACGGCTGTCAGGCTGATGTAACCACCCAGTCTGAGCATGGGCTTCCACTGAATGGACAACGTCTCGCTCAATGGGGCATGGGATTCCTTCTGGCTTTCCAGCAACTCTTGAAAAAGCGGGCTTTCACGCAGCCGACTGCGGATGTAAAACGCGGTCAGACCCATGGGGGCCGCAATCAGGAATGGCACGCGCCAACCCCACGAATTCATGGCCTCGGTCGACAGGGACGTAGCCAGGAAATAGGAAATGAGTGCGGCCAGCGCGAAGGAGGCAAACGTTGCCGAAGGCATCCAGCTGCTGTAGCGCGAGCGCTGGCTGTCAGGGGCGTGCTCGATCACGTAGGTGACTGCACCCGCATACTCACCACCCGCCGAGAAGCCCTGTACGCAACGTGCCAGGGTCAGCAGCACGGCTGCCCAGATGCCCAAGGTTTCATGGCTGGGGATCAGGCCAATTGCCGTTGTTGCGCCAGACATCATCAGGACGGTCAGGGCCAGAACGTGCTTGCGTCCGATGCGGTCGCCCATCATGCCAAAGAAGGCACCACCGATGGGGCGCAGAGCGAAGGCGACGGCGAAAATCGCGAATGTCTGCAGGAGTGCGGTGACCTGGTTTCCTTCAGGAAAGAAGGTCAATGCAATGATGGGCGCCATGAAGCCGTAGATTGCAAAATCAAACCATTCGATGACGGTTCCAGCAATTGCGGCAATAGTGACTTTGCGCAAGGCCGGGTCCGGTATCACGGGTGTTCGATGCTGTGACATGTCTTGTCTCCGGAAAGGGATGCATGAGGTCTTGCCGGCCCCATGTGTACGCTCTCTTGTATGGTTCTGCGCGCCAGGGCCAATCGGCCAGGGCGCTCAGAATGCGGTGGAGCGTTTGCCGGGACCGCCATGGGCAGCCCCGGCAACAGGATTGCTGAGGTTACTCAGGCAACGACGGCTTCCTGGCGTTCCTGTTGTGCCTGGCCGACCCGATCCAGGTAGTTCAGGCAGGTCTCGGTGGTCTCGACGTCGCCGAACTTGGCATCGATGTCGAACAGGTTCCAGAGCACGGCGCCGGGCACCCGATCGCCAATGGCTTCCTTGACGGCGATGGTGCGGAAACCGTCCGCGAGGCCGTCGCAGATCGTTTCACGCACGCAGGCCGATGCCGTGACGCCGGTCACCAGAATGGTATCGACGCCGGCGGCGCGCAGGTAGCCGGCCAGGTAGGTGCCGTGAAAGGAGCTGGCGCGCTTCTTGATCAGCGTCAGTTCGCCTTCGATGGGGGCGATGCGCGAATCAATAGCCCAGATGTCGGGGTTGCTCTGGTTGACGACGTCCACGGGGATCTTGTTGTGCCACAGGCCCATGTCGGTGTTGGGGTTGTCGCGGTCGGTGATCTCGTAGCAGGTGGTCACGTGCACGACGGGGAAGTTGTACTTGCGAAAGCCCTTGAGCAGGGCCTGCATGGAGGGGATGATCTGGTCATCCACATGTTCGCAGGTGAAGGGGTTGCCCGGGCGGGTCCAGGCGTTGGCCAGGTCCACGCTGATCAGCGCGGGCCGCTTGCCGAATCCGACGCGGCGCTGAAAACCGCGGTCCTTGTAGCGGCGGGTGGCTTCGGCAAAGGCCGCTTCCAGGGCTTGTTCGAGTTTGTCCGACATGAGAGTGCTCCTTTGAGGATGGTGTGATGTTGGGGTGACTGCCGTCGGTAACGATACCGGTTGGATTCACAGCATCAGTATAAGGAACACACGTCGTTGTTTGATATCAATTACTTCATGATTGATGCAATTGATATCACTAGTGAGTGATCGCTATTGAGTGGATCGTGCAGCGTGACTGAGCCCGGCCATCACGGCGCGGTGGGCGCCGCCTTCTTGATCCGCAACCACCCGATCAGCGTGCAAATCATCAGCACAAAACCCAGATACCCGAAGAAGGGATACACCGTGCCGACCAGTTTGATGAAGCCGGCCAGGCTGCCCACGAAGGCCAGCACCCCGGCCACGACCGTGCCCCAGCGAAAGCGTGTCGTACCGGGTTCCAGCACCCGGGCCGAGAAGGAATACAGGACGCCGACCGACGTGTTCAGAATCATGCCAAAGATGGCGATGCCCATCACCGCGCCCACAATGGGCGACATCTGGCTGGCCAGCAACAGCATGGGCATGGCGATACCACCCATCTCGTCGACACGGGCAAACATGCCGGCCGCAATCAACAGCATCAACAGGCTCAAGAGGATTCCGCCAATGGTGCCACCCCACAAAGCCGTTTGCCGATCCACGGCCTGGCCCCCCATGATGACGAGAAACGGGGTACCCGCAACAATGTTGTAGGACACGTACAAGAGGGCCGCAATGAACCAGTTGCCGGCGCCGTGGGGTTGGGCCTGCGCGGCGGCCTGCAATGTTTCGATGTCGGCGTCGCGGCTCAAGATCGCGTAACCCGCGACAATCACGACCATCAGAGCCAGCAGCGGCGTGATGGAACCGATGAAGCCGATGACTTTCCGGACGTCGAGGCAGACGATGGCGATCGTCAGGACCGTGACGGCCACGCTGCCCCACAGTTGTGGCACACCTGCCAATTGCTGCAGCAATGCGCCGCCACCCGCCAGCATGACGACGGCGATGGCAAACATGAAGAAGGTGATCATGACATCGACGAAGATGCCCAGGTATTTGCCACAAATGGCATGAATGACGCGTTTGTGTGACAGGGACGCCTGCTGCTGTCCCAGGGTGGACAGTGCCATGGCCAGAAAGATGAACAGGGCGCTGCTGATCAGTGTCCCCACCAGCCCGATGGTGCCGAAGCTGGTGAAAAATTGCATGATTTCCTGCCCCGAAGCGAAGCCCGCGCCGACCACCACGCCGACAAATGCGCCCGAGATGCGCAGTACTTCCTTGAAATTGGCCATGCGTCCCTCCTGTTTTTCCCGAAATGAAGATCCCGTTTTAAACCCGTCACGGCGGCATGCTGCGCACGTCTTGCCAGCCGGCATCAGGCCGAATGAAAGCGCGCCGGATCGACCGTCTTTGCACTGACGCCGAAATCCGTCAATGAGGCTGGCAGCTCCTTGCCCAACAGAATCGACCCGGCCAGTTCGGACGCGCCTGCCGCGGTCTGTATGCCATACCCTCCTTGCCCCGCCAGCCAGAAGAATCCCGCAACCCTGGCATCCCAACCAATGACGAATTCGTGATCCGGCGCAAAAGAGCGCAACCCCGCCCACACATGGCTCGGGCGCCGAATGCGCAGCGTGGTGGCTTGTTCGATGCGGTAGATGCCGGTGGCAATGTCCAGTTCTTCCGGCACGACATCGTGTGCCGGCACAGGGTCGGCATTGGCCGGCGAGCCCAGCAGCACACCGGCGTCAGGCTTGAAGTAATAGCCTTCATCGACGCCCAGCACTGTGGGCCAGCTCGTGATATCCACCCCGTCGGGGGGCGGGAACAGAAAGGCGGAGCGGCGCATGGGCTGGATGCCGATCGGGGCGATACCGCACAACTCGGCCACATGGTCGGCCCAAGCCCCTGCCGCGTTGATCAGGGCGCGAGCCCGCAACGTCTCGGCCCGTGCCGTACGCAGGGTCCAGACCCCGGCGGCAGACGTGGCCGAATTCAGGCCCGCCTGGGTGAGCAATACCGCACCGTGGTCCCGCAGCCCGCGCAAGAACCCCTGGTGCAGCCCATGCACATCCATATCACTGGCGATCGGGTCATGAATCGCACCCAGCAGCGTATCGGGAACCAGACAAGGGACTTTCGCGATCGACTCGGCGGCACTCAGCCGTTCGACTGCAAGGCCTTGTGTTCGATAGGCATCCTGTGCCGCATCGAGCAAGTCTTGCTGGCCGGCTTGTGCAACGTACAGGACGCCTCGCGGGGTGAGGATCGGGTGTTCGGCAAAGTCGCCGGGAGGATGCAGGAAAAATTCGCGGCTCGCCCGCGTCAGGGCTCGTGTGTGCGCGGTGCCGTAGGTCTCCATGAACATGGCGGCCGAGCGGCCCGTCGAGTGGTAACCCGGTTCGGATTCCTGTTCGAGCACCAGGACCGAAGCGCCGGACAGGGCCAGACGATAGCCGACAGAGGCACCCGCCATCCCGGCACCGACGATTGCGAAATCAAATATCCTTTTTGAATCCATGGCGTCACCCGGAAGCATCCCGTATCGACGTCCAGTATATCGTTCAGGGCTTCCCCAGGGCAGCTTGCCCCGGTCGGAATTCGACGATCCGTGATCGCAACGCTGCAAAGGTTCCAGGGGCAGTGAATCACATCTTGCCAGGATTCAACGGGCCGTCAATCGCAGCAGACCCGCCCCGGCACCATCCTCGATCAGCCAGACCGCGCCATCGGCGGCCACGGCCACGTCGCGGATGCGCTTGCCCATGGACCAGCGGTCCGCCTGATGCGGCACGCCATGCGCGTCAAACGCAATGCGTACCAGGCATTCGCCGCGCAGCCCGCCGATCAGCGCCGATCCCCGCCATTGCAGGAATTCGGCCCCCTGATAGAACGCGAGTCCGGCCGGGGCGATCACGGGCGTCCAGTCTATGAAGGGGGCTTCGAACTCCGGGCGCGTGTCGTGGTGGGGAATGGGCAGGCCGCTGTAGTGTCGGCCGTTCGAGACCAGGGGCCAGCCATAGTTCTTGCCGGACAGGATGCGGTTGAACTCGTCACCGCCGCGCGGGCCCATTTCGTGCTCCCAAAGCGTGCCGTCGGGTGCAAACGCCAGGCCGTAGGGGTTGCGGTGCCCGGTGGTCCAGGTCAGGCTGCGGATGCCGGCCCGGCCTGCCATGGGATTGTCCGCGGGTGCGGTGCCGTCCAGGTTCATGCGCAGAATCTTGCCACGCGCCAGGTCGGGATCCTGGGCCGTATCGGGTTCCTGGCGATCCCCCACGGTCAAGAACAGGTGCTGGCCATCGGGCGCGAAGGCGATGATGCCACCGGGCTGGCCGCCGCGACTGGGTGGTGTCTGGCGCCACAGGGTCTCCACGCCATCCAGTCGAGCCTGATTGCCGGACTCGCGCAGCTGGGCGCGGGCCAGCACCAGCACGCCACCGCGGCCCAGCGGTTCGACATAGGTGAAGTAGACCATGGCGTCCTGAGCGAAATTGGGTGATGCCGCGATGTCGAGCAGCCCGTTCTGTCCCCGATGGTAGGGCGCAGGCACGCCGCTGATGGCCGTCTTGATGCCTGCCTGCGTCGTGAGGAACATCCGGCCGGCCTTTTCAGTGACGAGCAGGCGACCATCGGGCAGGAAGGCGATTGCCCAGGGCGCATCAAAGGTGGCGACGCGACGAATCGTGAAGGGTGTCGCGGATTCTGCGGGAATCGTCCCGGCGTTTTCAGTGGTGGCGGCGCGTGCTGTCGGCAGGCTGAAGGCCAGGCCCGCGCTGCAGGCGATCAGCAGCAGGACCGTGCATGCGAAATGAATTCGAACGCGAGAGAATCCCCTGAACAAATCACCGCGCCTCATGCATCGGTTCCCTGATGTCGTCGTCAGCCATCCCGGCGCACCAGCGGCACGACGTTCGCCGACTGCGATGTGGAATCGCAGGGGATAGGGCCTGAAAACGGGTTGACGTCGTGCACGAGCTGCGTCTGCCGGCAAGAAACAATTTCATGGTTCAAGTATAAGATAGAGGCAGGCTGTGTCGCAGGCGAGCCGGGTGGGGGGCAGCAGCGCCTCCCGGCAGACCGTGGTGCTGCATGGGCATCAGCAATTCCGGGTATATTGTCCCAGTTCCGTCATTGCCTGGCGTGCCGGACATGGCATTCGGGAGCACAGGAGAAGCCGGTTGGCCGACTTGGAAGACGCGGAAGGGCAGGTGAAGTGGCTCGACAATCTGCGGGTGCGCCTGTTCCTGGCCATTCTGGTCACTGCCATTCCCATTCTGGGCGGGCTCGGCTATTACGTCTGGCGTCAGCATGACGCCCTCATCGAGAGCAGCGAACGTGCAGCCGCCGGGCTGGCGAACGTCGTCGCCGCGTATGACAGGACCCTGATCAATGATGCCAGTGACGTGTTGCTGGCGCTGGCCAGTTCCCCCGCACTGCTCGACGGGCCTGAAGGGGAATGCAGAGCCTATTTTGAAAGCCTGCTGTCGCGTTTGCCGCGCTATGTGAATCTGGGGGTCATCGATCCGCAGGGCTTTCTCGTCTGTTCGGGCAGGCCCGATCCGCAGCGGGCCGGTTCCTGGCTGGGTGATCGGGACTACTTCCGCAAGGCTGTCGGGCAAGCCGATGTCGTGCTGAGCGGCTTCACGCTGGGCAGAATTTCAGATTCCCCCACGCTGGTGCTCGCCAGGCGCATCCTCGGTGATCCCGGCACGGACAAAGGGGTGGTCTACGCGGCACTGAACCTGGGTTTTCTCAGTGCGGGTGCGGCGATCTCCGATCTGCTTCCGGAAGCCCGCATGTGGACCCTGGATCGACAAGGCCGCATCCTGCAGCGGCTGCCCATCGAACCGGGCGGTCTGGGGCAGCTGTCTGATCCGCACCCGGCGGGAACACCGGGACTGGTGCACGAGGTGGTCGAGGCCTCCGATGGCCGGATCTGGCAACGGTTTTCCGTACTGGCCGGCCCCGCAGGGGATCCGGAGGCCGTGTCCGTGCGGTATGAAGTGCCCCAGGATGCACTGTACGCCGAGGCCAACCGCACGCTGTGGACCGGGGTGCTGATCCTGTTTCTGCTGCTGTGCCTGTCGATTCTGGCCGCCTGGAGTCTGATGCAGCTGGCGGCCGGACGCAGTCTGCAACACTTGCGCGAAGCCATGTGGCGACTGGCCACCGGGGACTTTTCCTGGCGCGTGGCCGATCGCCTGCAGGGGCGCGATTTGCAGGCGATCGGCCGGCAGTTCGATGTGCTGTCCGGGACACTTCGAGCCTATCAGCGTTCCCTGAAGCAATCGGAGCGAAGTTACCGACAGCTGTTCGAGGGTAGCCCGAATTCCATGCTGGTCGTGAGTCTGGACGGCGGGCGCATTTTGGCGGTCAATGACCAGGCGCTGCAACAATATGGTTTTGATCGCGGCACGTTCCTCGCCCGGCGTCTGGCGGACCTGCGCATCGACGCGGATGCGCCGCTGCCTGGTGCCGATGTCGTGCGAGAGTGGCATTGTCGGCGCGATGGTGAGCAGGTGCTGGTCGAGATCAGCAGCCTGCCCCTGGAATTTTCCGGGCAGCAGGCACGACTGCTGATGATTCGTGATCTGACCGAACAGGAGGCCCTCAGTCAGGGCATCCAGCAACGCGAACGGTTGATCGGGCAGCTCATGGACGTCACGGTCGAGGCCATTTTCGGGCTGGACGTCTCGGGCCACTGCATCTTTGCCAACCAGGCCTGTGCGCAGCTGCTGGGCTTCAGTGACCCGGAACTGCTGGTGGGCCAGCATCTGCACAATCTGATTCATTACCAGCACGAAGACGGCCGACCCTACCCGCAGGCGGAATGCCGGGTGCGTCAGGGAATGCTCGATGGCAAGCGCGTGCACGTGGATGACGAGGTCCTGTGGCGGCGCGACGGAACCTGCTTCCCGGTCGAGTACTGGTCTTACCCGCTCTGGCGTGACGGCCAGCTGGAATTCTGCCTGGTGACTTTCATGGACATCAGTGAGCGCCGCGCCCAGCAGCGGGCGCTGGCGCACCAGGCATCGCACGATCCCCTGACGGGGCTGTTGAACCGCGGCGAAATACTGCAGCGCCTGCATGACCGCGTGCAGACTGCACCGGATGGCCCCTGGTCGCTGGTCATGTCCAATCTGGACAACTTCAAGGAAGTCAATGAGGCCCTGGGCCACGATGCGGGTGACCGCCTGCTGCAGGCGGTATCGCGGCGCTTCCGGGATCTGTTGGGCCCGGCCTGTGCGCTGTCGCGGGTGGGGGGCGACGAATTCGCCTTCCTGGTGGAGACCGCTGATCCGGAACAGGCTTGTGATCGGGTGCGCGCGCTGAGGCAAATCATCCAGGAGCCTTTCTCCCTGAGTGGTCTGCAGGTGCGCATCACCAGCAGCTTCGGTCTGGTGTTCTACCCGGATCACGCCCGCAATCCGAATGACCTGATCCGCGCCGCCGATGTCGCCATGCGGCGCGCCAAGCGCGATGGGCTGGGGGTGGTCATCTACCAGCCGCTGGACGGCGCCCACCTGAACGAGCGCCTGCTGCTGCGCGGCGAACTGCGTACGGCCCTGGATCAGGGCCAGTTTCTGCTGCATCTGCAGCCGAAGGTCATCCTGAACGACAGCCTGCAGCCGTCAGGCTTTCCCGTCGGCTTCGAGGCACTGACCCGCTGGCAGCATCCAGAACGGGGCCTGATTGCGCCGGGCAAGTTCATTCCGATCATCGAGGTGAGCGATCTGATCCATCCCTTCACACGCTGGGTGGTCAATGAGGCCATCGGCTGTTGCGCCCGCCTCCAGGCGCTCCAGCCCGGGCTGAGCATCGCGGTGAATGTCTCGGCACGCAATCTGCTGGATGTCGATCTCCCGCAGCAGGTCGCCGACGCCCTGGATCGTCACCACCTGCCTGCGCCCCTGCTGGAGTTCGAAGTCACGGAGACCGTTGTCATGGCGGACCCGGTACGGGCCCTGAAAACGCTGCACAATCTGCATGCTCTGGGCGTGCGGCTGTCCATCGATGATTTTGGCACCGGCTATTCTTCGTTTGCCTATCTGAACCGGCTGCCTGTTGACGCCCTGAAGATCGACCAGTCGTTTGTGGCCGGCATGGCCACTGACCCCGACATGCGCTCGATCGTGCGTACCATCATCGAAATCAGCCATACGTTGGGGCTGAAGGTCATCGCTGAAGGCATCGAGACGCCCGACGTCCTGGCCTTGCTGCGTGACCTGGGCTGTGATGTGGGCCAGGGCAATCTGATCAGCCCTCCGGTCCCCGTGGCGGTGGCCGAAGCCTGGCTGCAGGATCAGACGCTGCTTGCGGGCAGCGAGGCCTTCCCGCGCTGAAGGCACGCCAAGATACGGTGCCCGAGGTACGCCCAAGGTGCGGTGCCCGAGGTACGTACGCCCAAGGAACGGTGCGCGCACCCGCCAGGCGGCGCTGCTGCGCAGATCGGATCCGGCTGCGTCCCGCAGGGGCCTGTTCAGGCTTGGTCGACCGGCTGCTCCTGGTAGGGCTCGAAGCGGCCGGTGCCCGGGTTGCGGATGAACAATACCCCGGTTGCCACTCCGAAATAGGCGCCATGGATGGTCAGCTTGCCCGCCTCGACCCGTTCGCGCACGGCGGGGAACGTCATCAGGTTCTGCATGCTGTATTCCACCACGCCCCATTCCATGCGGCGGATCCAGTCGGCGTGGTCCCCCGTATCCGGACCGACCTTGTCGGCCACCGGCTTGATCTGAGACATCCATTTGCCGATGAAGTCACGTCTGGACAGGGGTGCCGCATGGTTGGCATAGGCCGCCACGCCGCCACAGCTGGCGTGTCCCATGATCACGATGTGGCTGACTTCCAGCGCGTTGATGCCGAACTCGACGCAGGCACTGGTGCCGTGAAAGGCGGTTTCAGGGTCGGGTTCGCAGGGCGGGACGATGCCGGCGATGTTGCGCACCACGAACATTTCGCCCGGGCCCGCATCGAAAATGGTCTCGGGTGCCACACGGGAATCGCCGCAGCTGATCAGCATGATGTCGGGATGCTGGCCATGCTCGGCGAGGTCGTGGTAGCGCGCGCGCTCTGCCTCCAGGCGCCCATGCAGGAAAGAGACATAGCCGTCGGTCAATCGTTGTGGAAACACGATCCGGTCCTGTAGTTGAAGGTTGAAGGAAATCCGATTTTACGCCTGCCTCATCCCGAGTTTCGCAGCCCCGCGGCGATGCCGTTGATGGTCATGTGGATGGCACGCTGGTCGCGGGACTCTTGCTCATCCATGCGGTGGGCCGGGGTGTGCCTCGAGCGAATCCGGTGCAGCAGTTCCACCTGCAAGTGATTCAGGGGGTCGATATAGGCGAAGCGTTCGGCCAGCGCGGCGCGCAGCGGCTCGTCGCGCGCCAGCAGATCGTGGCCGGTGATCTCGCGAAACAGCCGCAGGGTAGTCTGGTACTCGGCCTCGATGCGGCCGAAGATCCGTTTGCGCAGCGGCTTGTCGCTGACCAACTCCGCGTAGGCGGCGCCGATCGCCAGGTCCGTTTTCGCCAGGACCTGTTCCATGTTGGACAGCAGGGTGCGGAAAAAGGGCCAGTCGGCGGCCATGGACTGCAGGCGCTGCAGCCGTTCGACGCGCGTCAGGGCGTGATCGGGCCCGCCTTCGTCCAGATAGCGACCCAGGGCCGTGCCCATCCCGTACCAGCCCGGCAGCGGCAGGCGGCACTGTGCCCAGGAAAATGACCAGGGGATGGCGCGCAGGTCCTCGATGCGGTGCGAGGCCTTGCGCGAGGCCGGCCGCGAGCCGATGTTCAGGCCGGAGATTTCGCTGATGGGGGTGGAGGCGAAGAAATACTCGGTGAAGCCTTGCGTGCCGTAGACCAGGTCCCGGTATGCCTGGCGGGCCGTGTCCGACATCCAGGCCATGGCGGCGCCGTAATGGGCTGCGTGATCGTCTTCGCTGCGGGCCGCCGGCGCAGCCGCCAGGCTGGCCTGCAGCGTGGCGGCAACGAACAGTTCCAGATGCCAGCGTCCGACCTCGGCATCCTTGTAGCGACCCTGGATGATTTCCCCCTGTTCGGTCAGGCGGATCTGATTGTTCACGGTGCCCGGTGGTTGCGACAGGATGGAGTCATAGCTGGGGCCGCCGCCGCGCCCCACCGAACCGCCGCGGCCATGGAACAGGCGCAGGCGCGTGCGATGCTTTTTGAATACATCCACCAGACGGCGCTCTGCCTGGTAGAGCGACCAGTTCGAGGTCAGGTAGCCGCCGTCCTTGTTGCTGTCCGAGTAGCCCAGCATGACCTCCTGGATGCCTTGCTGTGCATGGCGCACGCGCGCCGCGACTTCGGGCAGCGTCAGCCAGTCGTTCATGATGGCCGGGCCGCGTTCCAGATCGGGAATGGTTTCGAACAGCGGCACGACCATCAGCCCGCCTTGCGGGGTGGCATCGCCCACCGTCGGTGCGATCAGCCCGGTTTCCTGCTGCAGCACCATGACTTCCAGCAGGTCGCTGAGGGTTTCCGTGTGCGAGACGATGGTCTGGCGGATGGCTGCAGCGCCAAAGCGACGCCGGCAGTCGGCCGCCATGCGCAAAATGGCCAGTTCCTTTGCCGTCTCAGGGCTGTAGGCGATCCAGGGCGACACCATGGGGCGCGGCTCGCGCAGTTCCTGGCGCAGCACGCGGATCCGTTCGCCTTCCGACAGGTGCGCGTACCGGACGGGCTGACCGTCGAGCGTCACCCGCGCGTGGCGCATCAGTTCGTCGAGCACGTGTTCGTGGACATCAGAGCTCTGGCGCAGATCCACGGTGGCCAGGTGAAAACCGAAGATGCGCACGGCCTGACACAGGTGCGCCAGGCGCAGTCGCGTGATCAAAGCGCCCTGGTGCGTGTCCAGGGATTCGGCCACGATGCGCAGGTCCTCGGCCAGCGCGTCCGCGTTTTCATAGGCCGGTGCCGGGTAGGCCTTGCGTCGTGCCAGCTGGCGACCGGTCAGGGTCTGTGCCGTGGCGGCCAGGCGCGCGTAGATGTGGATGCAGGCGCGCCGGTAGGGTTCATCCTGGCGGTGGGCCGACGGATCCTGGCTGGTGGCGGCCAGTTGGGCCAGTTCCTGGGACACGCGCATCAGCGATTGGGACACCGACAGCTCGATGGCCAGTTCGTGGACTTCGCCCAGGTAGTAGCGCAGCACGTGGGCGCACTGGCGCAGCAGCGCCTGCTCCAGTGTGGCGGCGTCGACGTTGGGATTGCCGTCGCGATCACCGCCGATCCAGCTGCCCATCAGGGCGAAGGGGGGCAGCGGCGTGTTGTCCACGTCAAAGATCGTGCGCGCCGGCTTGCGCAGCAAGGCGCCCATGTCCAGGTGCATCTGGGGCAGGGTGCTGAAAAATGTGCTGGTGTAATAGGTCAGGGCGTTGTCGATCTCGTCCAGCACGGTGAGCTTGCTCTGGCGCAGCATGCGCGTCTGCCACAGGGCCATCACCAGGCCGGTGAGCCGTTCGCGCAGGCGCGCCGACTCCGGTGCTGGCAGGGCGGCGTCCAGTTGGCGCAACTGCCGGGCGATGCCCTGATGCAGGTCCAGCGTGCTCTTGCGCTGGACTTCGGTCGGGTGCGCCGTCAGCACCGGCGAGATGCAGGTGGCCGCCAGCTGCTGGCGGATGCGTGCGCCGCTGAGCCCACGGGTTTTGAGGATCTCCACCGCATGCGCGAGGCTGCCCGGGATGGCCCGACCTTCGGCTTGCCACTGCTGGCGCTGGCGTCGCGTCTGATCGCGATCTTCGGCAATGTTCGACAGATGCAGGAAATAACTGAAGGCGCGCGCCACGGAATTGATCTCGTCATCGGTCAGCCGGCGGATCTGGCGCTTGAGCAGGCGGCCTTCGCGATCCAGCCCTTCGCGCCGGAATGTGACGGCGGCGCGGCGCAGCTTTTCGATCACGTCGAAGACGGCGCGACCCTCGCATTCCCGAATCACTTCCCCCAGCGTTCGGCCCAGCAGGCGGATATCCTGGCGCAAGGGGGAAATGGCTTCAGAGGCATTCGAGGGCTTCACGGGCAGGGCTCCATCAGAAAATATCCATGATAAGGGTATTTGAACAGACCTTCGTCCGGGGTCCGGTCTGCCTCGATCGAATATCTGTCTGCGATGCCCGGATTCTCCATGCTGCGTTGCAAGCCATGCAGGTCGCGCCCGGGCCTGTCTGCGCCATGTTCCTCAGGCGGTATGATGAATGGCGTGCATTCGGTGTCTTTGAATGCGAATCAGAAATCCTTGCAAATAGCCCGGTTCAAGCCGCCCCATGCATAGCACAGACCTCTATCAGAATCAGGATTCCCCCCTGCAAGTTCTGGCGCACCCGCTGTTTCACGAGATGCCGCCCGAGGTGGGTGCGCTGCTGCTGCGCGATTGTGCGTCCCTGCACGTCGAGGACCGGGATGTCCTGTTTCGCGAGGGTGAGGACGCGCTCGAGTACCTGTACGTGAGCCGCGGCAGCGTCGAAGTCCTGCGCGGCACACAGGACGGCCAGGAGCGCGTCTTTCAGATTTTCCATCCGGGCCAGCTGGTGGCCGAGACCGCCATGTTCATGACCCACGGCCGTTACCCGATGGACGCCCGGGCGCGCAGCGATGCGATCGTGCTCTGCCTGAAGCGCACCGGGCTGCAGGCAGCCTGCGTGGCGTGGCCGGACCTGGCCGTGCGCCTGCTGGCGCGGCTCAGCGACCGCATCTATCATCGCATCAACGAGGTCGAATGGTTCAGCGACAGCACCGCGGCACAACGTCTGGCGGTCTATCTGCTGCGGCTGCACTCCGACCCCGCGCAAACCGTGCGCCTGCCCGTGACCCAGCGCCAGCTGGCGGCGCATCTGGGGGTGCGCGCGGAAACCCTCAGTCGCCTGCTGGCGGACTGGGTGGCGCAAGGCCATATCGCGGGGTCGCGGCGCAATTGGGTTCTGCGTGACCGGAGTTATCTGGAATCCCTGGCCGAGCCGGCGCGCCGCAACTTCTGATAGCCCTGCGCCGAACCGGCAGACGCTTCAGGATCCGGCCCACAGGCTTTAAACTGGAGCCCTTGCTGCTGAACTCCCGGAAGGATTTTTCATGTCAAAACCGTTGCGTTCCTCAAACATCACCCAGGGTGTTGCACGCGCACCCAACCGTTCCATGTACTATGCCCTTGGCTACACCGAGGGCGATTTCGACAAACCCATGATCGGCATCGCCAACGGGCACAGCACGATCACCCCCTGCAACAGCGGGCTGCAGCCCCTGGCGGACGCGGCTGCGGCGGCCATCAAGGAATCGGGCGGCAATCCGCAGATGTTCGGCACGCCCACCATTTCCGACGGCATGGCCATGGGGACCGAGGGCATGAAGTACTCCCTGGTTTCGCGCGAAGTCATCGCCGACTGTGTCGAAACGTGCGTGCAGGGCCAGTGGATGGATGGCGTGCTGGTGATCGGCGGCTGCGACAAGAACATGCCCGGCGGCATGATGGGCATGCTGCGCGCCAACGTGCCGTCCATCTACGTGTATGGCGGCACCATCCTGCCCGGCGACTATTGCGGCCAGGAACTGAACATCGTCAGTGTGTTCGAAGCCGTGGGCGAGCACGCAGCCGGGCGCATGTCCGAGGTTGATCTGCACAACATCGAAACGCACGCGATCCCCTGCAGCGGCTCCTGCGGCGGCATGTATACCGCCAACACCATGAGCTCGGCCTTCGAGGCGATGGGCATGAGCCTGCCCTATTCTTCCACCATGGCCAATGTGCACCAGGAAAAGGTGGATTCCACCGCTGAATCGGCGCGGGTGCTGCTGAAGGCGGTGGCGCTGGACCTGAAGCCACGCGACATCGTCACGCGCCGCTCGATCGAGAATGCCGTGGCCGTGATCATGGCCACCGGGGGGTCGACCAATGCCGTGCTGCACTTTCTGGCGATCGCCCATGCGGCCGAGGTCGATTGGACGATCGATGACTTCGAACGCGTGCGTCGCCGCGTGCCGGTGCTCTGCGACCTGAAGCCCAGTGGCAAGCACCTGGTGGTCGACTTCCACAAGGCGGGCGGCATTCCCCAGGTGATGAAATTGTTGCTGAATGCCGGCCTGCTGCATGGCGACTGCATCACGATCACCGGGCAGACCATTGCCGAGGTCCTGGCCAATGTGCCCGATGTCCCGGCGAACCAGGACGTGATCCATACCCTGGACAATGCGCTGTACGCCGAAGGCCATCTGGCCATCCTCCGGGGCAATCTGGCCGAGCGCGGCGCCGTGGCCAAGATCACGGGTCTGAAGAATCCTGCCATCACCGGGCCGGCGCGCGTCTTTGATGACGAGCCCTCGGCCATGGAGGCCATCCTGGACGGCCGCATCCACGCAGGGGACGTCATGGTGCTGCGCTATCTGGGGCCCAAGGGCGGGCCAGGCATGCCGGAAATGCTGGCGCCCACCAGTGCCCTGGTGGGCGAGGGGCTGGGCGACTCCGTGGGTCTGATCACGGATGGCCGGTTTTCGGGCGGCACCTGGGGCATGGTGGTCGGGCACGTGGCACCCGAAGCCGCCGTGGGCGGCACCATCGCCCTGGTCCAGGAGGGCGACTCGATCACCATCGACGCGCACAAGCAGCTGTTGCAACTGAATGTGCCCGATGCCGAACTGGCTGCCCGGCGCGCCGCCTGGACGGCACCCGAGCCGCGTTATACGCGGGGCGTGCAGGCGAAATTCGCGTTCAATTGCTCGGATGCCAGCACCGGTGCGGTCCTGGATCGATTCGACGATCGCAACTGAAGGGCCATTCCTGCCATGGAGCGTTACCGTGCTGACCACTGAACAGCGTGCCATCCAGTTGCAGATCCGCCTCGCCCTCGGGGTGCCGGACGCATTCGACCCCCGGGTCGAAATCGATCGTCGGGTGGGCTTTCTGGCGGACCTGCTGCAGGGCACGGGGGCTCGCGCCCTGGTGCTGGGCATCAGCGGCGGGGTGGATTCCCTGGTGGCCGGCTGCCTGGCTCAGCGCGCGGTGCAGCAGGTTCGCGAACAGGGTGGCGAGGCCCGCTTCATCGCCATGCGCCTGCCCTACGGGATCCAGCTCGACGAGGCCGACGCCCAGGCCTGCCTGCGGGTCATCGAGCCGGATGAAAGCCTGATGGTCAACGTGCGTCCGGCCGCGGATGCCATGCTGTCGGCCCTGCAGGCTTCAGGCGTGGCGTTCCGCGATGCGGGTCAGCAAGACTATCTGCACGGCAACATCAAGGCGCGCCAGCGCATGATCGCCCAGTATGCCGTGGCAGGTGCGTACGGCGGTCTGGTCGTGGGCACGGACCACGCCGCCGAAGCGCTGATGGGCTTTTTCACGAAATTCGGTGACGGGGCCGCCGATGCCACGCCGCTGGCGGGGCTGAACAAGCGTCGCGTGCGGGCCCTGGCCTCGGCGCTGGGCGCCCCCGACGATCTGGTGCACAAGGTGCCCACGGCGGATCTGGAACTGCTCACGCCCCTGAAGCCCGACGAGGACGCCTTTGGCGTCAGCTACCAGCAGATCGATGACTTCCTGGAGGGCAAGAACGTGTCGCCGCAGGCTTTCGACGTCATGGTGTCCGCCTGGCGGCAAAGCGCGCACAAGCGCGCCTTGCCGATCGCGCCGGGATCATGAGGGCTGGCAGGCTCCGGGCCGTGTGCTCGCGTGCGGGGCATGCGGGGCCCGCGCAGACACGCAGCACGCCAGGCAGAGTCACTGCCTGAAGCGCTTGCGCACGTTTGCAGGGCTCAGGGGCTGGCTGACGTGCGCAGGGCCGCGGTGATTTCAAAAGAGTGCAGCCGCGCCTCGTGGTCGTGCATGTTGCTGGTGATCATCAGCTCGTCGGCGGCCGTGCGTTCCACAAATGCGCGGATCTGCGCCGCCACGGTGTCCGGCGCCCCGATGGCGGCACAGGTCTGGACATGATCCAGCAATTCCCGGGCGACGGGTGGCAGGGAATCGACATAGCCGGCGACAGGCCGCGGCAGCCGGCCGGGTCGCCCGCTGCGCAGGTTCACGAAGGATTGTTGCCACGATGAGGCCAGCCAGTGGGCCTCTTCGTCCGTGTCGGCGGCAAATGCATTGAAGCCCAGCATCACGTACGGTTTCTGCAGATGGCGCGATGGCCGAAAACGCGCACGGTACAGCGTGATGGCATCCATCATCTGCGCCGGTGCGAAATGCGAGGCGAAGGCATAGGGCAAGCCCATCAGGGCGGCCAGTTGGGCCCCGAACAGGCTGGAGCCCAGAATCCACAGCGGGATGCTCAGGCCGTCACCGGGCACGGCACGCACGGGGCCGCGACCCTCGAAATAATCCATCAGTTCGGCCACGTCGCGCGGAAAGGCGTCCGGGTCCGTGTTCAGATTGCGGCGCAAGGCCCGGGCCGTGACTTGATCCGAGCCGGGTGCGCGCCCCAGGCCCAGATCGATGCGGCCGGGAAACAGGGATTCGAGCGTGCCGAACTGCTCGGCGATGATCAGGGGGGAATGATTGGGCAGCATGATGCCGCCCGCGCCCACCCGAATGTGTGAGGTGGCGGCGGCCACGTGCGCGATGAGTACGGCGGTGGCCGCGCTGGCAATGCCCGGCATGCCATGGTGCTCGGCCAGCCAGTAACGCTTGTAGCCCCACGATTCCGCATGACGGGCCAGGTCGGCGCTGTGGGCGAAGGATTCGGCGGCGCTGCCGCCCTCGCAGATGGGGGCCAGATCCAGGACGGAAAAAGGAATGTCCGCGCTCATGCCTGGCGTTCCAGCTGATTGATGGTGGTTTGCTGCATGAGCGCGACCGCCGTTTTCTGGCCTGCCTGCAGGGCGAATATGTCCACCTGCGAGATCGTGAGGGTATGGCCGGCACGAATCACGTGTCCGACGGCTTCCAGGGATTCGCCGCGCGCAGGCGCCAGGAAATTGATCTTGAACTCGACCGTCAGGACCGTGTGGTCTGCAGGAGCCAGGGTCAAGGCCGCAAAGCCTCCGGCGGCATCCGCAATGGTGGTCGTGGCACCGGCATGGAACAGCCCCAGGTGCTGGGTGAGCGACGGAGAAAAGGGCAGATGGATGTGGACACGCCCCCGGCTCACCTCGCCCAGTCGGGCGCCCAGGTGGAGCATCAGGCCGGATCGGTCAAAATTGGTCTGGATGCGTGTGCGCAGGGCGTTCGTGTCTGTCATGTCAAGGGGTCCTGTAGTGTGCGTCTTGGGCCAACCGCGTTACGATACGCTGTTTCCGCCCGGGCTGACCAGTTCGGCCCGGATCAGGCCGGGTTCCGTCCAGAAGGCTGAAAGGCCGGAAGGCTGCACCGGATGTCTTCACGGTGAAAGTCTTCACGGTGAAAGTCTTCACGGCACCCACCCCCGTTTCATCCAGGTTCGCACCATGCCCGCCGATTCCGCTTTGCCGAGTTGCTCCACCTGCCTGTCGCCAGCCCGCGAGCGTCGGTTTTGAGCGCGTCCGGCGCCTTGCAGGTGCGGCCGGAATCCGCCCTGGCCGTGTTCCTGGCGATCCTGGCCATAGTCAGTGTGCAGATCGGGGTTTCCCTGGCGGTCCCCGTGATTCACGACTACGGTCCGATCAGCACCAGCAGCTTGCGGATATGCTGGGCTGCGCTGGCGCTGTGCCTGTTCGCGCGTCCACCGCTGCATCGCTATGGGCTGGCACAGTGGCGGGCGGCACTGATGCTGGGAGCCGGGATGGCGGTCATGTCGGTGGCCTTCTTTCTGGCAGTCGAGCGCCTGCCCCAGCACCTGGCGGTGGCGCTGGAATTCTGTGGACCCCTGACTGTGGCGGCGCTGGGCGTACGCGGCCGACGGGCGCTGGCCTGGCCACTGCTGGCCGCTGTCGGCATCGTGCTGCTCGTCTGGGGGGATGCACACGCGGCTACCGGAGCCGATCCGATGGGCATGGCCTTTGCCCTGCTGGCTGCTATGGGCTGGGCTGTCTACATCATCATGATGAAACAGGTCGGCCACGCTTTTCCCGGTCTGCAGGGGCTGGCGGCATCTTTGCTGGCGGCCGCGGTACTGTCCTTGCCATTTGCAGTGGTCGAGGTCGGGCCCTCATTGTTTCCCTGGCAGCAGTTTGCCCTGGCTGCAGGATTGGCGATTCTTGTGCCGCTGGTTCCCTATGTACTGGAGATCCATGCCTTGCGCCGTCTGCCGGCCGCGACATTCGGCGTACTGATGAGCCTGGAGCCCGCCATCGGTGCCGTATCCGGGTGGGGCATTCTGGGGCAGGGCATGGGCGTGCGCCAGATCCTGGGAATTTGTCTGGTGGTTGCCGCGAGCATTGGTGTCGTGCGGGCCGCACGTTGAATTCTCGCTGCGCTACCGCCGCGCTTGCGCCGCACCGGCCCTGGCGCCAAGCGACCCCGGCGACAAGCCGGTTCGTGCGGGCACGCGCTCACGCACCCGCACGGCTTTGCAGCGTTACCGGCTGGCGGTGTATTGCCACGCGACCTGCAATGGCCAGGATGACCATGATGATCGCCGCAAGAATTCCCAGGGCAGCGATGGTGCCGCCATGCTCCATGGTCTGCTTGCCCCAGATCAGCGACAGGATCGTCGGGCTGGAGTAGCCGATGTATACGACGATGTAGAACATCGAAATCAGTGCACCCCGATGTTCGGCGGGCGCGAGCAGGTCGGACACGGCGACACCGGATGCCATGGACAGGCCGTTGGCCAGGCCGATCGCTGCCGAGGCAGGAATCACCCAGAACCAGTGACCGGGCTGTACCGCCAGGTAGCCCAGTGCGCACCCCGCCGCGCCGCACAACCCTGCCAGCGACCCGGCGGTGGCGGGGGTGAGGCGCATGGCCCAGAGGGTTGCCACGGCGGCGAATCCCTGGACAAGCAGGGCACTGACCCCGAGGATGAAGTAGATCTGCACGAAACCGGCTTTGCCAAGCTGGATTGGAAAGGCGATCAGCGACAGCATGGTAAAGGTGTAAACCAATAACCCGCACGGAACGAGATACCAGAAGAACCCGGTTGCGGTACCAGGGGGCAGCCCGATCCGGATTCTTGTCGAACGATATTCGGTCATGGTTTCCGGCAGCCGTCGCACGATCAGGATGGCACACACGACCATGACCAGGGCGATGGCAAACGAGAGAATGCGCGGCCAGGGCAGCCACTCCACCAGAATGCCGGAGACAAACGGACCCACTGCGAAGCCAAATGCCATGACCCCACTGGCCAGCATGGATGCCCGTCTTGCGAGGTGGGTGCCTGCCAGTTCCCGCAACCAGACCGTGCCGACCGTGAAGATCGCGCCGCTGGTCAGGCCCTGGATGAATCGTGCCGCCAGAATCATCGGTTTGCCCCAGAGGGCGGCGCCCAGCAAGGCGAGCACCGCCAGGATCAGCAGTGCCGCAGAGGGCACGATGATGGCCTTGCGGCCGTGCTTGTCCGAGAGCGGCCCGCCGAACAGGAATGCGATGATCAGGCCCATCGCGTAGACGGTAAAAAACAGCGTCAGGTCTGTGGTCGACAGTTGCAAATCGATCATGTAGAACAGCATGACCGGAGAGACCGTCTGTGCCGAGTACGCCACAGTGAACAGCGCAATGCACAGCATCGACTGCTGCTTGAAAGTGCCCGGCGAATCCAGTGTCATGTGCCTGCTCGTGAGTCATGTTCCTGTTTCACTGGCGCCAGCGGCCCGCCCGGCTGCCTGAGCAGGGCGGGCCATCTACGTCAGCACTCCACGACGTTCACGGCCAGGCCGCCACGCGAGGTTTCCTTGTATTGCGACTTCATGTCGGCGCCGGTCTGGCGCATGGTTTCGATCACCGTGTCCAGCGATACGTGATGCTTGCCATCGCCGTGCAGGGCCAGGCGCGACGCGTTGATGGCCTTGTTGCCGCCCATGGCGTTGCGTTCGATGCAGGGAATCTGCACCAGCCCGCCCACCGGATCACAGGTCAAGCCGAGATTATGCTCCATGCCGATCTCGGCCGCGTTTTCCACCTGTTCGATCGTGCCGCCCATCACTGCCGTCAGGCCGGCAGCCGCCATCGAACAGGCCACACCGACTTCGCCCTGGCAGCCGACCTCGGCACCGGAGATCGAGGCGTTCTCCTTGTACAGAAAGCCGATGGCCGCGGCGGTCAGCAGGAAATCCACCACGCCGTCTTCGGACCATTCCGGGATGAAATCGCGATAATAGCGCAGCACGGCCGGCAGCAGACCCGCTGCGCCGTTGGTGGGTGCCGTCACGACGCGGCCGCTGGCTGCGTTTTCCTCGTTGACCGCCATGGCATACAGATTGACCCAGTCCATGGCAAACATGACATCCCCATTTTTGGGGCCGGATTTCAGCTGTTCATACAGGGCCGGGGCGCGACGGCGGACCTTCAGGCCGCCAGGCAGGATGGCGTGGTTCACCGGGCCGCTGATCCCGCAGCCGCGATCGATGGAGTCGTCCATCACTCGGGCGATGTGCAGCACCCCGGCGCGCACTTCATCGGCCGGGCGCAAGGCGGTTTCATTGGCCATCATGAGTTGCGGAATGGTCAGCCCGTGCGTGCGGCAAAGCGCCAGCAGTTCCTCGCCCGAAGAAAACGGATAGGGCATGGGTTCGTGTTCCGGCACGGTCTCGTCGGTCTCGATGCTGTCCAGCGCGCGGATGAATCCGCCGCCAATCGAAATGTAGCGCTCGTCCAGCAGGGTGTTGCCCTGCGCATCGAAGGCGATGAAGCGCATGCCGTTGGGGTGTTCCGGCATCGGCTGGACCCGCCCCGAAAAGGCGCGCTTGGGATCGAAGGCGATCGTGTGCTGTTGCCAGATCGTCAGGCGGTGATGCGCTTCGACCCCGCCGATCAGGCCGTCGATGGCTGCCGGGTCGATGGTGTCCGGTGCTTCACCCATCAGGCCCAGCATGATGCCGACATCGGTGCGGTGGCCCGCGCCGGTTTCCGCGAGCGAACCGTACAGATGGATGGCGAGGCTGTCCACGCGGGTCAGCAGGTCGCGATCATCCAGGTTGTGGGCGAAGTTGCGTGCCGCACGCATCGGCCCCACGGTGTGAGAGCTGGACGGCCCGATGCCGATCTTGAAGATGTCAAAAACTGAGAGCGCCATGTGTCCCCTCGTCAGGTTGGCTGCGGATTCGCGGTCCGCCGCCACGAGGTGACGGACCGCATGAAGGGCCGCACGGGTACCCGTGCGGCTGGCGTGACGGTTCAGGCCTGGGCCAGTTCGGTCTGGTGCCCGTAGACCGGAAAGCGGGCGCACAAGTCGATCACCTTGTTGCGCACGCGTGCAATGGTGTCCTGATTGTCCAGATCGTCAAGGATCTCACAAATCCAGCCGGCCAGCTCGCGTGCCTGCTCGACACCGAAGCCGCGCGTGGTGATGGCGGGCGAGCCGATCCGGATCCCGCTGGTCACGAAGGGTGGCTGCGGGTCGTTGGGCACGGCGTTTTTGTTGACCGTGATGTGGGCTGCCCCCAAGGCCGCATCGGCTGCCTTGCCGGTGATGCCCTTGCCGGACAGATCCACCAGGAACAGATGATCGAACGTGCCGCCGGACACGATGCGCAGCCCGTTTTCGACGAAGACTTCGGCCATGGCCCGGGCATTGTCCAGAACACCTTGCTGGTATGTGCGGAATTCCGGTTGCATGGCTTCCTTCAGTGCCACGGCCTTGGCCGCGATGACGTGCATCAGCGGACCGCCCTGTGCGCCGGGGAACACGGCAGACTGGATCTTTTTCTGGATCTCGGGGTTGGCGCGACCCATGATCAGTCCGCCGCGCGGGCCGCGCAGCGTCTTGTGCGTGGTGGTCGTGACCACATCGGCCCAGGGGATCGGGCTGGGGTACAGGCCCGCCGCCACCAGACCCGCAAAGTGGGCCATGTCCACCATGAACAAGGCTCCGACCTTGTCGGCGATTTCACGAAAGCGCGGAAAATCCAGTACCTGGGAATAGGCGGAAAAGCCGGCCACGATCATCTTTGGCTTGTGTTCCAGGGCCAGGCGCTCGACCTCGTCATAGTCGATCAGGTCATTCGCATCCAGACCATATTGCACTGCGTGGTAAAGCTTGCCCGAAGAGCTGACCTTGGCGCCGTGTGTCAGGTGCCCGCCGTGGGCCAGGCTCATGCCCAGCAGTGTGTCGCCGGGTTGCAGCAGCGCCAGATAGACTGCCGAATTGGCTTGCGAGCCGGAATGGGGCTGCACGTTGGCCCAGTCGGCGCCAAACAGCGTGCAGGTGCGGTCGATCGCCAGCTGTTCCACGATATCCACATGTTCGCAGCCGCCGTAGTAGCGCTTGCCGGGATAGCCTTCGGCGTATTTGTTCGTCAGTTTGGTGCCCTGCGCCTGCATCACGCGCGGGCTGGTGTAATTTTCCGAAGCGATCAGTTCGATGTGCTCCTCCTGGCGACGATCTTCGGCCTGGATGGCGGCCCACAGTTCCTCATCGAAATCCTGGATCTGCTCTTTTCCTGAAAACATGGTGTCTCCCTGCGACGGTTGGTCCTTGATTGAAAATTCCTGCGCGCCAGAGGACCGGCTGGCTGCCTTGTCTGCATGATGATGGGTCGAGCCGGCCCGGGCTTCGGCACGGGCTGGATGATGGCCCGGACAAGCCCTGAGCGTGGACGAGTCGTGGCCCGGTCTCATGCCCATTCTAGAGAAGACAATATTTTCGGCTTGTACATTCACGCCATAGTGCAGGGACGCACATGCCGCCATGGGGTCACGGACCGGCTTTTGCGTGGTCTTTTTGCCCGATGGCGTTCAGGGCCGCGCGCGCATGGCTGGCACGCTGCTCAACCCCGGTCAGGTGGTGCCGCAGTGGCCGAGCCGCCGGATGACCAGATGTTGCGGCGCTCGCGCCCGGGTGTGGTGCCGAAGCGTTCCCGGTAGCGGTGGGTGAAGTGCGTGACCGACACGAAGCCACAGGCGGCCGCCACGTCGATGATGGCCTGTTCGCTGCCCAGCAGCAGTTGCCGGGCGCGCTGCAGGCGCAGCTCCAGGTAGTACGCACTGGGCGTGCACTTCAGGTGTTCCTGGAACAGCCGTTCCAGTTGCCGCACGGACACCTGAATGAACTGCGCCAGTTCTTCCTTGGACAGCAATTCTTCCAGGTTGTTTTCCATGAGGGTGACGACGTCGGTGAGCTTGGGCTGGCTGGTGCCGATCTGCTGACGCAGCGGCACGCGCTGCGGATCCCGGGTCGAGCGGATGCGTTCGCAGATCATCAGTTCGGAGACCTTGGCGGCCACATCGTGGCTGGGCGCCAGCTGGTCGATGAGCGCCACCATCAGGTCGACCGGCGCGATGCCGCCGCTGCAGGTATAGCGATTGCGGTCGATCTCGTAGATGCGCTTGGACACGATGATGTCCGGGAATTCCGCCAGCAGCCGTTCCGTGTCTTCCCAGTGCAGCGTGCAGCGATAACCGTTGAGCAGGCCGGCGCGCGCCAGCCAGTAGCTGCCGGTGCAGATGCCGCCCAGCGCGGTATTCTGGCGTGCGCGGCTGCGCAGCCAGTCGAGGATGCGCGGTTCGATGCGTGGCGGGATCGGGTTGGAGCCGCAGACGAACACGGCATCCAGCGCCGGGGCCTTGTCCAGGGCGAAATCGGGTTGCATCGACACGCCGTTGCTGGCCACCGTGGCGGCGCCATCGACGCTCAGGGTGACCCAGCGAAAGCGCAGGGCATCGTCGCTGGCCATGTTGGCCATGCGCAAGGGTTCCACCGCGGATGCAAAACCGATCAGCGTGAAGTCCGGCACGAGCAGAAAGCCATAAGTCAGCGGTTTGCTGGCGGGCTGTGGCTCTTGTGCAGCCCGCATAGAGGGATCATCCATCCTGCAGATCTCCATCCGACGCGTCCGTGCGCTTTCAGACAATTAAGCGTCGCTTTTGAAAAAAACCATGTCGCAACAAGCCTCTAAGATAGTTCACACACAGACGCTGACGACAGCGCAGCGGCTTGAACCCCACCCCATCCGACAGGAGACACCCGCATGACCGATCTGCAATTTTCCACTGCCGCCACGGTTTCCCAGCAGATGCGCGAGACGCGCTTGCTGAAGATCGCAAACGGCCCGCATGTGAAACCCACTTTTTCCGACGCCGAGATGCAACGTCGGGTGGACGCGGTGCGAGCCCACATGGCGGCCAACGACATCGACGGGGTGCTGTTCACGTCGTATCACAACATCAACTACTACGCCGACTTTCTATTTTGCCATTTTGGCCGGTTCTATGGGCTGGCGCTCACCCAGGACAAGCATACGACCATCAGTGCCAACATCGACTACGGCCAGCCGGCACGGCGCAGCTTCGGTGACAATATCGTCTACACCGACTGGCAGCGCGACAATTATTTCCACGCTGTGCAGACGCTGCTCAAGGGCAAGAAGCGCGTCGGTGTCGAGATGGACCACATCACGGCGGAAAACCTGGGCAAGTTGCGCGCCGCGCTGCCTGGCGCAGAGCTCGTCGACATCGGCAAGGCCTGCATGCGCATGCGCATGATCAAGTCCGACGAAGAGATCGCACTGATCAAGCAGGGCGCACGCGTTGCCGACGTGGGCGGCGCGGCCTGCCGCGACGCGATCGCCGTGGGCGTGCCCGAGTACGAAGTGGCGCTGGCCTCGACGCAGGCGATGGTGCGCGAGATTGCCCGCACCTATCCGGATTCCGAGCTGATGGACACCTGGACCTGGTTTCAGTCCGGCATCAACACCGATGGCGCGCACAATCCGGTGACCTCGCGGCGCATCGAGCGCGGCGACATCCTCAGCCTGAACTGCTTTCCGATGATCTCGGGCTACTACACGGCGCTCGAGCGTACGCTGTTTGCCGAGGAGTGCTCGGACGCGCACCGCAAGATCTGGGAAATCAACGTGGAAGTGCACGAAGCGGGCCAGAAACTCATCGTGCCGGGTGCGCGCTGCTGCGACATCGCGGCCGAACTGAACGAGATCTTCCACAAGTACGGCGTGCTGAAGTATCGCACCTTTGGTTACGGGCACTCGTTTGGCGTGCTGTCGCACTACTATGGGCGCGAAGCGGGCCTGGAGCTGCGCGAGGACATCGAGACGGTGCTCGAGCCGAACATGGTGGTGTCGATGGAGCCGATGCTGACGCTGCCCGAAGGCATGCCAGGTGCGGGCGGCTATCGCGAGCATGACATTCTGGTGGTGGGCAAGGACGGTGCCGAGAACATCACCAAGTTCCCGTACGGACCAGAGCACAACATCATCAAGAAGTAGCAAACACCAGAAGGCCCCGCCCGAAGCCACCTCGGGCGGGCCTTCCTGGATGGGCATGCGTCGCTTGCCCGGATCACATCAATCAAATAAAGAAGTCCCATGTCAAGACATAGGGACTCGTTCTCGAGCCTGGGCAAACCAGGACCACAGGAGACACTCATGACATCAGCAACCTTACGGGGGCAGGGCGTAGCCGTCGCCGGCAGCACCCAGACACTCAGAAAGGTGGCGGTTGCCAGCTTCATCGGGAATTTTGTCGAATGGTTTGATTACGCCTCCTATGCGTATCTGGCCACGGTGCTGACGACGGTATTTTTCCCGGACATTTCGCCGGCTTCGGGCCTGCTGGCCACGTTTGGTGTCTTTGCGCTGTCCTTCATCGTGCGTCCCATCGGCGGGGTATTCTGGGGACACTATGGCGACAAGATCGGTCGCAAAGAGGCGCTGTCCCTGTCGATCATCATCATGTCGCTTTCCACGTTCGCCATCGCGTTCCTGCCTTCGTTTGATCTGATCGGCGTGTGGGCACCGATCCTGCTGCTGGTCCTGCGACTGATTCAAGGCTTTTCTGCTTCGGGCGAATATGCAGGCGCTTCTGCCTTTCTGGTAGAGTACGCGCCCCAGAACAAGCGCGGCGTGTATGCCAGCATCGTTCCTGCCAGCACGGCAGCCGGCTTGCTGCTCGGCTCCCTGTTCGTATCGGTCATGCATTTCTTCCTGACACCGGAAGACATGCACTCGTTTGGCTGGCGCCTGCCGTTTTTGCTGGCCCTGCCTCTGGGCTATGTCGGCCGCTATATCCGCCTTCGTCTGGAGGATTCGCCGAAGTTCCTCGAGATGGAACAAGCGCAGCAGGTTTCGCAGGCGCCCATATCGCTGCTGTTCGCGAAGCATCGCCGCGCACTGGTCATCGCCATTGGCGCCACGATGCTCAATGCCGTGGGTTTCTACACCATTCTGAGCTATATGCCCACCTACATGACGGTGGAAATGGGGGTCAGCGAGTCGGAATCGTTCATGGCAACGACCATCGCACTGCTGGCCTACATCGGGTTCATCTTTCTCATGGGGAAAATGTCCGACCGCTTCGGGCGCAAGACCATGCTGATCCTGGCTTCGCTCGTGTTTGTCGTGCTGACCGTTCCGTTGTTCAATCAGCTGGGGTCGGTCGGCTTCATCGGCATTGTCATGATCCAGATCGTGTTTGGCGCGATGCTGACGATGAACGACGGCACCCTGCCCTGCTTCCTGTCCGAAATCTTTCCGACCAAGGTGCGCTACAGCGGGTTTGCCTTGAGCTTCAACCTGGCCAATGCCATCTTTGGCGGTACCGCCCCCTTTGTTGCGACCTGGCTGATCCAGGTGTCCGGCAACAAGCTGGCGCCCGCTTGGTACCTGGTGGCGGCGGCCCTGATTGCCATGATCGCCATGGCGGCAAGCAAGGAGACCGCCGGCAAGCCGCTGATGGATTGACAAGGACCCCCGATAACGCCCGCAAATCCCTTTTTACATGCCTGGCGGGGCATGGGTCCCGCGCAGGTTCACCACCCACGAGCCGGCCAAAATTCGCATCATGACCGGATGGCCGACGCAACATCCCAGGAGACATCATCATGGAATATGGCACCGCCAGGATTCCGCACGACAAACGCGAATACGGATTTTTTGACCTGGTCGTCACCTGGTTCGGATCCGGTGTCAACACCGGTTCCTGGTACTTTGGCGGCATGGCAGCGGCCATCGGGCTGAGTTTCGTCTGGCAATATGCCTTCATCTACCTGCCCCTGATGATGATTCCGTGGGCCATGATTGGCTGGATCGCCTGGAAGCACGGGGCGTCGACCGTCACCTGCACGGTGCCGGTCCTGGGCGTGAAGGGCTCCCGTTGGGCCGGGATCGGAGAATTCTTCGGCATGATCGGCTGGCCCAGCATCAACACCTTCATTGCCGCCATTTCACTGACCTATGTATTCCACGAGATGTGGGGTAGCGCCACCTACGGGCAGCCGGGGGCGACCTGGCCGCTGGTGCTGGGCATCCTGGTCACGGCGGTGGTGCAGGGCGTGATCGTGGTGGTGGGCCATCGCGCCATCAAATACCTGGAATGGATTTCGGTGGTGCTGCTGATCGTGCTGGGCATCTGGGAAACCATTGTCGTCCTGCAGCACTGGGATTACGCCAAGATCGCTGCCGTGACCTTGCCGCAGGCACAACATACCCCGGCGTTCTATTTTGACCTGGCCTTCGGCTTCTGCTGGGGTTGGGCCATGATCGGCGACTTTGGCCGCTTTGCCAAGGGGCCGGGCGCGGCCACTGCCGGCAGCTGGCTGGGTGTCAATCTGGGGCAGGGCTGGTTCATGCTGGTGGGGGCCATCGGCGTCATCGGCGTGGTGCTGGATACCGGTGTATTCGACCCGAACAACTCCGATCCCAGTTCGACGATCGCCTCCCTGGGGCTGGGGACCGTCGCCTTTCTGGTGGTGTTCTTCGCCACGGTCAGCACGAACGTGACCGTGCTGTACGGAGCCGGCATGGGGCTGGTGGGTGCGACGCGCAGTGCGTCACCCAAGCGCTATCTGCTGCTCATCGCCATCCTGCAGTTCGTGATGTGCTTCCTGCCGCTGGCCTTCAGCCAGTTCATCGAATATTTCCAGCTGTTCCTCGGCATCGTGGGTGGCATCTTCATCCCCCTGTGGACCATGGTGGTGGTCGATTACTTCATTGTGCGCCGCTGTCAGATCCGGGACGAGGATCTGTTTGCCGGCACGAACGCGGATGGCTCGACCAAGAGCCGCCTGGGTGACTGGAACAATGCGGGCTGGGTCTCCATGGCCCTGGGCCTGGGAACCTTCTATCTGTTGCACTACGGTCTGACCGATGCCGCGGCGATCTGGACAGCGTCCTTCCCGGCTATCGGTGTGACTGCGATAAGCTATCTGGTCCTGACGCTGTGCTTCCATATGGGGCGCACGCGTCTGGTGTAACTCGACAACGGAGCAAAAGAGATGAATCGTGTACAGATTGGCGAACTGGCCTGGCCCGTGTATGCCGAGAAAGTCAAGAACGGTGCGATCGCCCTCATCCCGGTGGGTGCGCTCGAGCAGCACGGCCCCCACATGAGCATGAATCCCGACGTGCTGCTGCCCACGGCCATTTCCGAGCGTGTGGCGGCGAACATCGATGGCCTGGTGGCACCGGCCATCGCCTATGGCTACAAGTCGCAGCAAAAGAGTGGTGGCGGCAATCATATGCCCGGCACGACCAGCCTCGACGGCTCGACCGTGACCTGCATCATCCGCGATGTGCTGAAGGAACTGGCACGCCATGGGGTGCGCAAGGCCGTGCTGGTCAATGGTCACTATGAGAATTCCGCCTTCATCACCGAAGGCGTGGATCTGGCCTTGCGTGAACTGCGCTGGGACGACATCCCGGATTTCCGCTGCATCATCCTGTCCTACTGGGATTTCATCGACCAGGAAACGATCGATGCCATCTACCAGGGGGATTTCCCGGGCTGGGCAGTGGAACATGGTGGTGTGCTGGAGACGTCGCTGATGCTGCACTTGCATCCGGATCTGGTGGATATGCGCTTGGTGCACGACCATCCGCCCGCTACGTTCCCGCCCTATGATTTCTTTCCCATCAAGCCGGAATGGACGCCGTCCTCGGGTTGTCTGTCCTCGGCCCGGCGGGCCAGCGCCGAGCATGGCCAGTTGATCCTGAACGTCTGCGTCGACGGGATTTCAGCCGCATTGAAGACCGCATTCGACTGAGCGCGCGGGCACGAATGAGCCCCGGCCGCGAGGCCGGGGCGCTGGTTGCCTGGACACCGCGTTCGTAGGCCTGATGATCACGGTCGACACTCAGCCAGCATTGTGAGGGCTTGTGCACGGCATCCCTGGTCACATCAGCAAGAATGTCCTTGCTGACTCTGTCTGGTGTGTCCTGCTTGAATCCCGGGGCCTCCTGTTCGTTTTCAGACAATTTAATGTCGCTTCCAACTATGAAGCCGACGAACCGATCCCGCACGATCGGCATTGCGGACACATAATACTCATCCCGCATGCATGGAGACAAACATGACCTACATCAAGCGCCGGTGCGCCGGTCGCGTGCCCCCCTGGCAAACCTGACATACCGCCTGTCCCCTTGGGGGGTGGGCAGAACTTGACCAGTTCCCTTTATTTGCAGTCTGAAAAGCGTCATGAGCGCCCCCTGTGCCATCACAGGCCTTGGTACGCGCTTGTGGCTCGTCTCACTACACAGTGCAATGGCCAAGAGGCCATCTCCCAACTCAAAACTGGAGTGTGAATATGAACAATCGCGTAATGGGCCGTGTGCTGGGCCTGTCGATGATGGCGCTGGCGACGCTGGCGGCGAAGCCTGCGCTGGCGCAGGGTGACTTGGCTGTCATGAGTTTTGGCGGCGCCTATCAGGCCGCCTGGCGGCAGGCCGTGTTCCAGCCTTATACGGCGAAGACTGGAATCAAGATCATCGAGCAGGAATATGGTGGAGAAATCGCCAAGATCAAGGCCATGATCGAATCGGGCAATGTGACCCTCAATGCGGTCGATGTGGACGCCCCGACGCTTCTGCAGGGCTGCGACGAGGGCATTTTCGAGAAGATCGACTGGGCCAAGATCGGCCCGAAGGATGACTGGCTGGATGGCACGACCTCCAAATGCGGCGTCGGCACCATCGTCTACGCGACCATTCTCGCCTACGATGGTGCGGCGCTTGCAAATGGCCCGACGTCCATCAAGGACCTGTTTGACATCAAGAAATTCCCCGGTAAGCGTGGTTTGTGGAAGAACCCGGCCACCAACCTGGAATTTGCCCTGCTGGCCGATGGGGTCGCCCCTGACCAGGTCTATGACACGCTGGCCACTCCGGAAGGAGTGGACCGAGCCTTTGCCAAGCTTGACACCATCAAGCCCAGCATCGTCTGGTGGGAAGCAGGAGCACAAGCGCCGCAATTGCTGGCCTCAGGCGAAGTCGCCATGACCACCGCCTGGAATGGGCGTATCTACAATGCCAACAAGGAGGGCAAGGACTTCAGAATCGTTTGGGACAACGAGATTCTCGATTCCAACTACTGGGTCATCCCCAAGGGAGCCAAGAATCAGGAAGGTGCGATGGCCTTCATCAAGTATGCCGTCGAACCCAAGGAACTCGCAGCCGTCACGAAATACATCCCCTATGGCCCGGTACGCAAATCCGCAGCCGAGTTCGTCGCCCCTGAAGACGCGAAGAACCTGCCGACCAGCCCGCAAAACATGACCGGGGCCCTGACACTGGACAACGGTTTCTGGGCAGACCACGGCGATGAAATCCGCAGGCGCTTCACTACCTGGATTGCCCAGTAAGACAGTTCGTTGACGGAGGACCGCCATGAACCCCAGCCCCCCAATGACGTCCAAGGCGACGGATTCAGCTGAAACCCTCGTGCGCTTCGAGGATGTGAAGAAGTCTTATGACGGCATCACTTTTGTGGTGACTGGACTCAATCTGGCGGTTCGCCGTGGCGAATTCCTGACCATGCTGGGGCCCTCGGGTTCCGGCAAGACCACTACGCTGATGATGCTGGGCGGCTTCGAACGTCCGACGCTCGGGCGCATCCTGCTCGATGGCAGGTCTGTCGAACGTCTGCCGCCGGAAAAGCGCAACATCGGTTTCGTGTTCCAGAACTATGCCCTTTTCCCGCACATGACCGTGGCGGAAAACGTGGCCTTCCCCTTGCGCTATCGTGGCATCAGAGGTGCCGAGGCAGCGGAAAAGGTGCGTCAGGCGCTCGGCCGTGTCAGCCTCGATGCGCTGGGGGACCGCCGGCCGGCCCAGCTCTCCGGGGGCCAGCAGCAGCGCGTGGCCCTTGCCCGGGCCCTGGTGTTCGAGCCTTCCCTGGTGCTCATGGACGAACCGCTGGGGGCGCTCGACAAGCAGTTGCGCGAATATATGCAGCTCGAGATCAAGCGCCTGCAGGTCTCGCTGGGCATCACCATGGTCTATGTGACGCATGATCAGTCGGAAGCGCTCACCATGTCCGACCGCATCGCGGTCTTTCATGATGGCCACATTCAGCAGCTTGCCGACCCTGAAACGCTCTATAACCAGCCATCGAATCGATTCGTCGCCTCCTTCATCGGGGAAAACAATACCCTGCCGTGTTCCTTGGTCGGGCACGAAGACGGGGTGGCGATCGTGTGCATGCCTGATGGCACCACATTGAAGGCCATGGGAACATCCCTGTCCGAGGCTGCCCGCGAGCTCAGCATCTCCGTGCGTCCGGAAAGTCTTTCATTGGCGGATACCGAGCCCCGCGGCGACAGCAATCGCATCAGCGGCAAGGCCCGTGACGCCTTCTTTCTGGGAGATCACATGCGGCTGTCGGTCGAGGCACTGGGGGGCCACCTGCTCACGGCCCGCATCCCGATGCGCGAGGTGCGGCATTTCAAGCCTGGCGAGGCCATTGCGCTGGAATGCCGTGTAGCCGACTGCCGGTTGCTGGGGGCCTGATGCCATGGAAATTGCTGAAGTCGCCCCGATCAATGTCCGGCGGGCTGTCCGGCGTGCCGGCCGACCGGCGCGCCGCGCCGCGCTTTCACTGGCCTTGCCTCTGGTGGTCTTCCTGGCGGTCGTGTTCGTTGCCCCCATCCTGTATCTGCTGGTCACGGCCGTCAGCAATCCGGAAGTGCGCCAGGTACTGCCGCGCACCCTGGTCGCCCTGGAGGGCTGGGATGGTGCATCAACACCTGGCGAACCGGTCTACGATGCGCTCGCTGCAGATCTCAGGGTGGCTCAGGACAACAGCACGGCGGCGCTGCTGGGCAAGCGCCTGAATTATGAAATCCCCGGCATGCGCAGTCGTGTGCTGGCGGCCGCCCGCATGATCGAAAGAACGGATTCCGGCCCATACAAGGACAAGTTCTTGAAACTCAGCCAGGATTGGGGGGCACCGAACGTCTGGTCGGTCATCCGGCGCGGCGGTGCCGCCGTCACCCCCTATTACTTGTTGCGTGCGCTCGACCTGCAGCAAAATCCTGACGCGTCGATCGGTCGCGTGGCAGACAACCAGGCGGTCTTTGTCGATATCCTGGGACGCACGTTCTACATTGCCGCGCTGGTGACTCTGCTGACCCTGCTTCTGGGCTACCCCGTGGCCTATGTGCTCACCATAGCCCCCCGGACCGTCGCCGCACTGATGATGCTGATGGTGTTGCTGCCGCTCTGGACTTCGCTTCTTGTGCGCACCACGGCGTGGGTCGTTCTGCTTCAGTCCAATGGCGTCATCAATGACATGCTGCTCTCGTTGCACCTGGTGGGTGAGAGGCTGCAGCTCATCTTCACACGATTTGGCACGGTGACGGCGATGACTCACATCCAGCTGCCGTTCACCATCTTGCCGATCTACAGCGTCATGCGGGCCATTCCGACCACGCAGCTGCGTGCAGCGCGATCCCTGGGGGCGCCGCCCACCTCGGCCTTCTGGCGCATTTATGCGCCGCAGACGCTGCCCGGGGTCATTGCGGGCTGTCTGATGACCTTCATCCTGTCGCTGGGCTACTACATCACGCCGGCCCTGGTGGGGGGTTCGCGCGACCAGATGGTGTCCAATTTCATTGCGGACTTCATCAATCGCGACCTGAATTGGGGCATGGCTTCCGGCCTCGGGGTGGTGTTGCTCGTGATGACCCTGGTCATCTACATCGTATTTCTGCGTCTGGTGGGTGGCGCAGACAAAATCAAGCTGGGGTGAAACCATGTGGCTGCCGTCCTATGCAACCCTGTCAGAGCGCCTGCTGAGAACCCTGGTGGTGGCCTTTGCGGTCCTGGTGATGCTGTTTCTGATAGCGCCTTTGTTCATCATTGTGCCGCTGTCCTTTTCGAAGGATCCATTCTTCACTTTGCCCGTGCAGGAATACTCCTTGCGCTGGTATGCCGATTTTTTTGGTAATGCACGCTGGATGAATGCCATCACGAACAGTACCATCACGGCAGTCCTGACCACGATACTGGCGACGACGCTCGGTACGCTCGCGGCGCTCGGGATTTCGCGCCCCGATTTTCCGGCCCGGCGGCTGATCATGGCGCTGCTGATTTCGCCCATGATCGTGCCCCTGGTCATTGTCGCAGTCGGCAGCTACCTGTTCTTTGGACAGTTCGGGCTCACCAATACCCGCACAGGCCTCGTGCTGGCCCATACAGCCCTGGCAACCCCCTTTGTCGTCATCACGGTGACGGCGACCCTGTCGACTTATGACAATAATCTCACTCGCGCCGCCCTCAGCCTCGGGGCGCCGCCGCTTGCGACCTTCTTTCGGGTGACCTTGCCCAGCATCCTGCCAGGGCTGGTGTCCGGGGCGATCTTCGCGTTTGCCATCTCTTTTGATGAAGTGGTGGTGGCGCTGTTCATGACGGCTGCCGAGCAGCGCACGCTGCCGGTGCAGATGTTTTCCGGCATTCGCGACCAGATCAATCCGACCATCATGGCAGCCGCCACGCTGTTGCTGGGGCTGTCCATCCTGTTGTTCATTGCGCTGACCTTGCTGACGCGAAAGCGGCTGCGCCACTCGCAATGAATGTCCTGGCACACAGTGGGGCCCTGCGGGGAGCGCGTCGGCGGCTGGCCCGGGCTGGCCAGCGTCGCAGCCCAGTATCCAGGCGCAGCCTCGTATTCCGTACAGCACCATGGTGCATCCGACAGCACCACCCTGCATCCTACAGCACCACGGTGCGGTGCCCGCTGATGAATACGCGCCGTTCGATGTAGGTCTTGACCGCGCGGGCCAGTGCCTGGCATTCCAGATTGCGGCCCGTGGCCAGCAGCTGATCGGGGTTTTGGGTATGATCGACGCCTTCGACGACCTGCTCGATGATGGGGCCTTCGTCCAGGTCATCGGTGATGAAGTGCGCCGTGGCGCCGATCACCTTGACCCCGCGCTCGTAGGCCTGATGATAGGGGCGGGCGCCCTTGAAGCCTGGCAGAAAGGAATGATGGATGTTGATCGCGCGCCCGGCCAGTGCCTTGCTGGTCTCGGGGCGCAGGATCTGCATGTAGCGCGCCAGCACCACCAGTTCCGACTGCGTCGCGTGGGCCAGCGCCAGGATGGCGGCTTCCTGTTCGGTGCGGTTTTCGTCGCTGACGGGCAGATGGTGAAAGGCGATGCCTGCCGTTTCGGCATGGCTGCGCAAGGTGTCGTGGTTCGAGGCGATCGCCGTGATGTCCATGTGCAGTTCGCCCATGCGGGTGCGAAACAGCAGATCCGCCAGGCAATGTTCCAGTCTGGAGACCAGGATCAGCACCTTGGGGCGTTGCGACATGTCGTGGATGCTCCAGCGCATGGCGAAACGTTGCGCCAGGGCTGCGAAGTCCCGCGCCAGCGACGTGCTGGTCAAGGCCTGGGGGCCTTCGGTATGGAACACGCAGCGCACAAAGAACTGCTGGGTGCTTTTTTCGTCGAATACCGTGAATTCATCGATATAGCCGTGACGCTGGTCCAGGAACGACACGATGGCCGCCACCTGTCCGGCCTCGCTGGGGCAGGATACCGTCAGACAGAAGGGGGTGGCATTCGGTGTGGATGCCGGGGAACGCGTGGATGTCGAAGCACGGGCAGGCTGCATGGGGGGGTCTCCTTGAAGAGTCGCGTGGGCGGCGCACGCCCGCGCAGTGTGCGCCTACTACACCACCAGAACGCCTTCGTGACTAGAATGGAAGCGTCATTACGCCTGTATCGCTGGACGGCGGCTTCGCGCGCAGGCGGTTTTGGCTTCGTGGGCAGGCGCTTTCGTGTGCACCGCGGGCGGTGCCAGGCCCGCGCGCACTGAAGGATTCCTGTCCCGGATCATCCGGGGCCCGAGCAGGCCGATCATTGAATGGGAAGGGTTGAAATGGCCACTGGACGCGTACGCTTTGGGTTCATTTTGCTGCCGAATTTCACGCTGACGGCATTTTCCGGCATGCTGGACGTGCTGCGCCTGGCCAGTGACGAAGGGGATCACAGCCGCCCGGTGCGCTGTGGCTGGCAAGTGATCGATGAGACCCTGACGCCGGTGCCCTCGAGCAGCGGCATCCTGGTCGTGCCTTCGGAACCTCTGGGCGACCCGACACGTTTCGATTATGTCGTGGTCGTGGGCGGCCTGCTGCAACGTCCGCCCGTCAAACCGGCCATACTCGAATTCATTCGTGAAGCCGCGCGCAAGGACGTGCATATCGTGGGCCTGTGCACCGGGGTCTTCACGCTGATGCAGGCCGGGGTGCTGGACCAGCACCGCATCTGCATCAGCTGGTTCCATTACTGGGATTTCCTGGAGCATTTTCCGCAGACCGATCCGGCCAAGGTCGTCGCCGATCGCCTCTATGTATTCGACCGGCGGCGCATCACCTGTTCAGGCGGGCGTGCCTCGATCGACGTGGCCGCCGAGATCCTGCGCCGGCACATCGACTTGTCCATCGTGCAGAAGGCCCTGCGCATCCTGCAGGTCGACGACGCGGGCCGCGCCAATGCCGCCCAGCCGCTGCCACCCGGCATTCAGCCGACTACGCATCCGATGGTACGGCGGGCCGTGCTGCTGATGGAACAGCACATGGGCCGGGCCCTGAGCCTGGACGAACTGGGCGGCAAGCTCGGCATTTCGGTGCGCCATCTGGAGCGGCTCTTCAAGGAAGCCACCGGCCAGAGCCCGCAGGCCTATGCGCGCGGCATGCGCCTGCGCCTGGCGGCCTGGATGCTCACGCATACCAAGAAGACCATTGCCGCAATCGCGTCCGAATGCGGCTTTTCAGATGCCTCCCACCTGGGGCGGGAATTCCGTGCCACGTTTCATGTCCCGCCCAGCCTCTGGCGTGATCGTGCCCAGCTGCCCGATGCGCTGCTTCCGGCCCCGGACACGGCGCCGGACACCCGCAGCGAAACCTTTCCGAATCGGCGCGAATTCTTTTGATGAACTTCGGCCCGGGCGCCTGTCGTCCGGGACGAACCCGGCGCCAACGCGCCGCCCTGCCAGATTGTTCCATCGGTACGGCGGAATGGTTCTAGATGATTCTCCCCGCTTTTGATGTACTACGGGTCATGCGGCCCAATGGATGGGTCCGACCCAATCAAAGCGAGGAGACCATGAGCAATCGGTATTCCATATTCAGCCTGATCAAGAACGGGCTGAGCCACAACGAACGTTGGGGCAGAGCGTGGCACAGCCCGGAACCAAAACGCGAATACGACGTCGTCATCGTTGGTGCCGGCGGCCATGGCCTGGCCACAGCGTACTACCTGGCGAAGGTCCACGGCATCCGCAATGTGGCCGTGCTGGAGAAGGGCTGGCTGGGGGGTGGAAACACCGCCCGCAACACGACGATCGTGCGTTCCAATTACCTGTGGGACGAATCGGCGCAACTCTACAACAAGGCGATGGAGCTCTGGGAAGGCCTGTCGCAGGATCTGAACTACAACGTCATGTTCAGCCAGCGCGGCGTCATGAACCTGGCACACACCTTGCAGGAAGTGCGTGACACGCAGCGGCGCATCAATGCCAACCGCTACAACGGGGTCGATGGCGAATGGATCTCGCCGGCGCAGGTCAAGGAGCTCGTGCCCAACATCAACCTCAACAGCCACTACCCGGTGCTGGGCGGCTCGTTCCAGCGGCGCGGCGGCGTGGCGCGCCACGATGCCGTGGCCTGGGGCTTCGCCCGTGCGGCCGATCGTCTGGGCGTGCACATCATCGAGAACTGCCCGGTCACCAACATCCGCAAGAAGGATGGTGTCGTGGAAGGCGTCGAGACCGGCAAGGGCTTCATCAAGGCGAAAAAGGTCGCGGTCGTGGTGGCGGGCCATTCCAGCGTGCTGGCCGAGATGGCCGGCATCCGCCTGCCCATCGAGAGCCATCCCCTGCAGGCGCTGGTGTCCGAGCCGGTCAAGCCCTGCATCCACACCGTCATCATGTCCAACGCCGTGCACGCCTACATCAGCCAGTCCGACAAGGGCGACCTGGTGATCGGCGCGGGCATCGACCAGTACCTGGGCTACGGCCAGCGCGGCAGCTTCCACAGCATCGAGCACACGCTGCAGGCCATCGTCGAGATGTTCCCGTCGCTCAGCCGGGTGCGCATGAACCGCCAGTGGGGCGGGATCGTGGACGTCTCGCCGGACGCCTGCCCGATCATTTCCAAGACCGACATCAAGGGCCTGTACTTCAACTGCGGATGGGGTACGGGCGGCTTCAAGGCCACCCCGGGATCGGGCTGGGTATTTGCCCATACCGTCGCCCATGACGAACCGCATGCCATCAACAAGCCCTTTTCCATTGACCGCTTCTATAGCGGCCACCTGATCGATGAACACGGCGCCGCAGCCGTGGCGCACTGAGGAGACATCATGCTGCAGATCAAATGCCCGTGGTGCGGGGATCGCGCCGAGACCGAATTCAGCTACGGCGGTGAAGCCGGCATCGTCCGGCCGGTCGACAACGAAGCCATGGATGACCGGCAATGGGGCGACTACGTCTTCATGCGCCGCAACACCTTCGGACTCTTTCGCGAGCAGTGGGTGCATGCCCAGGGCTGCCGCCGCTGGTTCATTGCCGAGCGCGACACGCGCAGCTATGAATTCCAGCGTTACGAAACCTTCAGCCAGAACAAGGAGACAGCATGAACCAGACCAGTCGCCTGCCCTCGGGCGGCCGCGTCCAGCGCGGCACCCCCGTGCGCTTCACGTTCAACGGCAAGGCCTACACGGGGTACGCCGGGGACACCCTGGCCTCTGCACTGCTGGCCAATGGCGTGCACTTCGTCGCGCGCAGCTTCAAGTACCACCGCCCGCGCGGCATCCTGACGGCCGGTGTCGAAGAGCCGAACGCACTGGTGCAACTCGAGACCGGCCCCTACACCATCCCGAATGCCCGTGCCACCGAAGTCGAACTCTACGAGGGGCTGAGCGCCACCAGCGTGAATGCCAAGCCCGACATCGAGCGCGACCGCATGGCCGTGATGCAGCGCTTTGCGCGTTTCATCCCGGCCGGCTTCTACTACAAGACCTTCATGTGGCCGCGCAGCTGGTGGGGCAAGTACGAAGAGCGCATTCGCGACGCCGCCGGCCTGGGCACGGTGCCCGATTCGCTGGATCCGGATCGCTACGACAAGCGTTATGCCCATTGCGACGTACTGGTCGTGGGCGCCGGGCCGGCCGGGCTGGCCGCTGCCTGTGCCGCCGGGCGCACCGGAGCGCGCGTGATGCTGGTCGATGATGGCTGCGAAGCGGGCGGCAGCCTGCTGCGCGGCGCCGAGACCATCGACGGCAAACCGGCGCTGGAATGGGTGGCCGAGCGCATGGCCGAGCTGGGCACCTTGCCCGAGGTACAGATTCTGCAGCGCACGACCGCCTTCGGCTATCAGGACCACAACCTGGTGACCGCCTGCCAGCGCCTGCACGACCATCTGCCGATCGGCCGCCGCAGTGGCGTACGCGAGCGCGTCTGGAAGATCCGTGCCCGCCACGTCGTGCTGGCCACCGGTGCCCACGAGCGTCCGCTGGTGTTCGGCAACAACGACATCCCTGGCGTGATGCTGGCCGGTGCCGTATCCACGTACATTCACCGCTACGGGGTGCTGCCGGGGCGGCGCGCCGTGGTGTTCACCAATAACGACAGCGCCTACCAGTGCGCCATCGACCTGAAGCGCAACGGTGCCGAGGTCACGATCGTGGATCCGCGCGTGCTCAGCAATGGCACCTTGCCCAATGAGGCCACTCGGCTGGGCATTCCCGTGATCCATCAGGCTGTCGTGGCCGAAGCGCGTGGCGGCAAGCACGTCACCAGCGTCAAGCTGCGCGGGCACGGTGCCAGCCTGAAGAATGGCGTGGACACGCTGGCCTGCGATCTGCTGGCCATGTCCGGCGGCTGGAACCCGGTGGTGCACCTGTATGCCCAGTCGCGCGGCAAGCCGCGCTGGTGCGATGCGCGCGCCTGCTTCGTGCCGGATGCGCCGGCCCAGCCGCAAACCAGCGCCGGGTCCGCCAATGGCGACTTCAACCTGCAGGACGCGCTGGAGGGCGGCGTACGCGCCGGCCTGCAGGCCGCGCAGGGTGCTGTCGGGGCGCAGCAGATCGAAGTGCCCGCCTGGTCGGCGTGCCACGTCGAGACCACGCCGCTCATGCCGCTGTGGTCGGTTGGCAAGGGCTTGCAGATCAGCCGCGGCCCCAAGCAGTTCATCGACTATCAGAACGACGTGTCGATATCCGACATTCACCTGGCAGTGCGCGAAGGCTACCAGTCGGTCGAGCACGTCAAGCGCTATACCGCCATGGGCTTTGGCACGGACCAGGGCAAGCTGGGCAACATCAACGGCATGGGTGTGCTGGCCGAAGCCCTGAAGCAAAGCATCCCGGCGACCGGCACCACCACCTATCGGCCCAACTACACGCCGGTGAGCTTTGGCGCCATGGCCGGGCGCGAACTGGGCGATTACTTCGACCCGATTCGCAAGACCTGCCTGCACGACTGGAACGTGGCCCAGGGGGCCCTGTTCGAAGATGTCGGCAACTGGAAGCGCGCCCACTACTATCCGCGTGCCGGCGAGGACATGGACGCGGCCGTGCGCCGTGAATGCCTGGCCGTGCGCAACAGCGTCGGCATCCTGGATTACAGCACGCTGGGCAAGATCGACGTGCGCGGCCCGGATGCGGTGGAATTCCTGAATCGTCTGTACATCAATTCCTGGACCAAGCTGCAGCCCGGGCGCTGCCGCTATGGCCTGCTGCTGGATGAAAACGGCATGGTGATGGACGACGGTGTCAGCATCCGCCTGGCAGAAGACCATTTCCTGCTGACCACGACCACCAGCGGTGCCGCGCGCATCATGAGCTGGATGGAGCGCTGGCTGCAGACCGAATGGCCCGAGCTGCGCGTGTACCTGACTTCGGTCACCGACGAGTATGCCGTGGCCACCGTGGCAGGCCCCAATGCGCGCAAGGTGCTCAGCGCCGTGTGCAAGGACATCGATTTCAGCGGCGAGGCCTTCCCCTTCATGAGTTTCCGGGAAGGCACCATCGACGGGGTGTTTGCCCGTGTCCTGCGTGTCAGCTTCTCGGGCGAGCTGTCCTATGAAATCTACACCCCGGCCAATATGGGCCGCCATGTGGTGGATCTGCTGATGAAGGCGGGCGACCCCTACGGCATCACGCCCTACGGAACGGAAACCATGCACGTGCTGCGTGGCGAGAAGGGCTACATCATCGTGGGTCAGGATACCGATGGTTCCGTCACCCCGATCGATCTGGGCATGGGCGGCATGATCGCCAAAACGAAAGACTGCCTGGGCAAACGCTCGCTGACACGCAGCGACACCCGGCGTGAAGACCGCAAGCAGTTTGTCGGCCTGCTGCCCAATGATCCCGCGTGTGTGCTGCCGGAGGGCGGCCAGATCCTGTCGGCTCCCACGAAGGAAAGGGTCGCGCCGATGCTTGGCCATGTGACCTCCAGCTACATGAGCCCCATTCTTGGCCGATCGATTGCACTGGCCTTGCTGAAGAACGGCCACCAGCGCACGGGCGAGGAAATCACGGTGGCCACGGCCGATGGCAAGTTCATGCCGGCGCGCGTCTGCAGCCCGGTGTTCTACGATCCCGAAGGAGCGCGTCAAAATGTTGAGTGAAACCAGACTGCAAACCCCGCTGGCGGGCCTGCATGCCAGCTACGGCCTGCCCCTGCAGCACGGCACGCCAGAGCGTGTGCAACTCAGTGAAAAGTCCCTGGTCACGCTGGCCAATCTGCGCGTCGATGCGTCTTCGGCCGCCATCGCGAGCGCGTTGAATGCATCGCTGGGGCTGACACTGCCCACGGTGCCCAATACCGTGGCGCAAGGCACTGACGTGATGGCTCTGTGGCTGGCGCCCGATGAATGGCTGCTGCGTACGGACGCCCATGACCAGGGTCGTCTGGCGGCCCGGGTGGAACAGGCCCTGGCAGGCAACTGGTTTGCCGTGACGGACCAGAGCAGCGGCTACTCCGTGGTGCAGCTGCACGGCCCGGCTGCGCGCGACGTGCTGAGCGCCGGCTGCCCGCTGGACCTGCATCCGCGCGCCCTGCGGTTCGGGCAGTGCGCCCAGACGCATTTCTTCAAGGCGGGCATCTTGCTGCGCCCGCTGGATGCGCAGGGCAATGGCTGGGAGGTGATCGTGCGGCGCAGTTTTGCCGACTCGGCCGTGCGCATGCTGCTGGATGCGATGGAGGACTGACGCGCACTTGCGGCCTGAAGGATCATGGATTTTTCGACGCTGTGGCGTGGGCCAATTCATCCTATAATGAGCCTCCTTTTCCGTCGCGGGCGTTCTGCCCGCGACACCCTTGCCCGGGTGGTGAAATTGGTAGACGCAGGGGACTCAAAATCCCCCGCCGCAAGGCGTGCCGGTTCGATTCCGGCCCCGGGCACCACGTATAACATCCATTGTGTCGCTGTTGCTCCGGCAATCCCGGAGTGCCGTCCAGGCCAAGGGCTGCCGACGGCGTGGCTCGTTTCCGGTCCCGTCCGAGCAGGCGCTCCGGGAACCATTTGACGAGAGAAGATTCGATGAAACAGCAGAACGTGCGACCGGCACAAGTCATCATATTTGCCGGCGCGTTCATTGCATTTTTGGTGGGTTCCGGGTTCGCCACGGGCCAGGAAATCATGCAGTATTTTGTCAGTTACGGATACGTGGGGATCCTGGGCGCTGCCGCTGTGTTCCTGTTGTTCCTGTACGTGGGGGTGAGTTTCATCACCACCGGCTACGAGCAGCAGTTTGCCAGCGGCAACGATATCTACACCCACTACTGTGGCAAATACATAGGCAGGTTTTATGATTATTTCTCGATTGCCTTCATTTTCATGTCCTTTGTCGTCATGGTGGGTGGGGCAGGCGCCACGCTGAATCAGCAGTACGGCCTGCCGGTTTCGGTCGGTGGTATCGGATTGGCAGTGCTGGCGGCGGCAACCGTTCTGTTTGGCCTGATCAAGATAGTGGATGTGATCGGGGCCATCGGGCCGGTCATTTGTGTGATGGCCATCCTGCTGGGGCTGGCGGCGATCGCCATGAATCCCGGTGGGCTGGCCCAGGCCGGAGACGTGATCCCTACGCTGGGCCTGTTGCAGGCATCAGACAACTGGGTGTTTGCGGTCTTGTCGTACGTTGGGTTCTGCATGTTGTGGCTGGCGGCCTTCATGTCACAAATGGGCAAGGTTGCCCATAGCAAAAGGGAAGCCGCTCTTGGGGCAATCTTTGGCGCGTTGGGGTTTTCGCTTGCCATCGTCATCATGGCCCTGGGGCTGATGGCGCACATCGAGGGGGTCGGGGGGTCTTTGGTGCCGTCGCTGGTTTTGGCGGCCACTCTGCACCCGGTCATTGCGATCGTTTTCTCTTTGACCGTGGTGACGGCGATCTACACGACCTCCGTGCCGCTGCTGTGGACAGTCGTGTCCAGGATCACCAATGAAAAGAGTCGTGCCTTCAAGGTTCTGACGGTGGTGTTGGCCGTCATTGGAACCTTCATCGGACTGGCGGTTCCCTTCGATCGGCTGGTCAATCTGATCTATGTCATCAACGGCTATGTCGGAATATTGCTGCTGGCGATCATGATCGTCAGGACGATCATGAACCAGATCCGGCCACGGCAGACCGTTCGCATTCGGGCCTGATGGGTTCGCGTGGCGGGTAATCCGCACGACCCGCTGGCGAGGAAGTTTACGGCCCAATGTGCGTTACCGCACAGACGGGCCTGGTTACGTCGGCTAACGTAAGCCTGACATGAGCGTTCGATGTTTTAAATTGATGACTTCTTGATCCCGAAACGTCAGATTGCTGTGCCGTGATGGAGGTCGTGTCGGTGCTGCTGCGAAAGCGCGCACCGAGTGGCTGCTCACGAATGGTGGCGAGCCGTACTGAAAAATAATAAAAACGTGCTCCCGGGGGTTGACTGCGTCAATAGGTGTATGCACACCGAAAGTTCACTTGCATTCAATAGACATCTGGCCGTGTTTTCAGATGCCGCCAACTTATGAAGAGTGAATACCGATGGTACATGCCAAACTGCTGCCGCTGGCGATTCTGGTTCTGGGTCAAAGCACTTTTGCGGCCACGCTGCCCAGCGCGGGAAGCCAGCTCCATCAAATCCCCCCGTCTCCGGTGCCTGAAAAAGTGGCGCCCGAGATTCACTTCAAAGAAAGCACTGTCCCCGCCACGACTGCGCCGGACACCGCGAAGATTCTCGTCAACAGTTTGCGCATCACGGGTGCCAGCGTCTATTCGGAAGCGGACCTGTTGGCGCGCACCGGTTTCAAGCCCGCAAGCCAGCTGACGCTGACCGAACTGCGCGCGATGGCAGCGAAGATCACGGATTGGTATCACAAGAACGGCTACTTCGTTGCCCGGGCCTACTTGCCCGCGCAGGATATCAAGGACGGCGTGGTGACGATTGCGGTGCAGGAAGGCCAGTACGGGAAGATCATATTGCGCAATCAGACCAATCTCTCGGATAGTCTTGCGCTCAGCCAGCTAAGCGGCATCCACAGTGGGGACACGATCTCGATCGACCCGCTCGAAAGTGGCCTTTTGCTGCTCTCCGACATACCCGGCGTGGTGACCTCATCGGCCCTGACGCCTGGCGCATCGCCCGGAGCCTCCGACCTGATCGTGGACGTCACGCCAGGTCAACGCATCACGGGAAGCATTGATGCGGACAATGCCGGCAACCGCTATACGGGTGAGTATCGGCTTGGCGCGACTGTCAACTTCAATAATCTGCTCGGTCAGGGCGACGTTGCCAGCGTGCGTGCGATGACCGCAGGCCGTGGCATGAACTACGGCCGCGCCGCGTATCAGATGCAATTTGGCAAGGCGACTGTGGGCGCCGCCTACAGTCGCCTGGGTTACAAGCTGGGCAAGGAATTTGAAGATCTCGATGCCCATGGCACCGCAGAGATCGCAAGCGTGTATGGCAGTTACCCCCTGATCAGATCGCGCAACAACAATCTGTATGCACAGCTTGCGTACGAGCATAGAACGTTCAAAGACCGGATGGACGCGACCGACTCAGCCACCGACAAGAAGGCCAACGTGCTGATGGCCAGCTTGTACGGCGATCATCGCGACAATTTCTGGGGTGGTGGATTGAATCGCTATTCGCTGACCTGGTCCTTTGGCAATCTGAACATACAGACGCCCGAAGCGCGTGCCTGGGATGACCAGTACGTGCACAGCAACGGCGCTTACAACAAGCTCGCGTTTAGCGCCATGCGGCTGCAGCATGTCACCGATTCGGTCTCGCTTTACGCGGGGATCAGGGGGCAGTGGGCTTCGAAGAATCTGGACATATCGGAAAAAATGGAGCTGGGCGGCATGTACGCGGTGCGGGCGTATCCGGAGGGTGAGGCCTTTGGAGACCAGGGCTATGTGCTGACGCTGGAAGCCAGGTGGCGGCTGCCAAGATTCGTACCGCAGTTGCCCGGGCAAGTCCAGTTGATCGGCTTTGTCGACACCGGCACGGTGATGGCCAACAAGCATAACTGGACGGGCGAGACCAATCGCAGAACGCTCAGCGGCGCGGGTGTCGGCGTCAATTGGGCGGTCGTCAACAATTTTTCAATGACGGCCTATTACGCCCATAAGCTGGGCAGCGAAGAGGCGCAGTCGGCGCCAGACAGGTCGGGCCGATTCTGGATACAGATGGTGAAATATTTCTGAGGATGGTGAAGCGAAACGACTATCCGCTGCCCGAGCCTTTAAAGATCATAGAGAGAAGCAAGATGAACGGTATCTATCGACCGACCGTGAGCCACAGTAGCCGGTATCGCGCATGCACGCTGAACGCGCTGGCCCTTTCCCTGATGCTGCCTTTCGTGCTCAGCGCCCACGCGGCCCCCGTCGGGGGGGTCGTCACGGCAGGCGGCGCCAGCATCAGCGGCGCTGCGGGCACCACAACGATCACGCAATCGACACAGAATGCGGCGATCAACTGGCAAAGCTTCAATGTGGCCCCATCGGAGGCGGTGCGATTCGTGCAGCCTGGCAGCAGCTCGGTGACGCTGAACCGCGTCGTGGGCCCCGACCCCTCCAGCATTCTGGGCAGCATCAGCGCCAACGGCAAAGTGTTTCTGGTCAATCCCAACGGGGTCCTGTTTGGCGCAGACGCATCCATCAATGTGGGTGGATTGGTCGCCTCCACGCTGAACATTGCGGACAGCGATTTCATGAACGGCGTCTACAAATTTACCGATGCCGGCAAGGGCGCGGTACGCAACGAGGGATCGATTGACGCGGCGGGCGGCTATGTGGCGCTGCTGGGTCGCGACGTCAGCAACACGGGCGCCATTTCAGCGCGGCTCGGAACCGTTGCGCTTGCCGCGGGCACGGCTGTCACACTGGACATCAATGGCGACAACCTGCTGAACGTGAGCGTCGATCAGGGCGCAGTCAATGCGCTGGTTGAAAACGGCGGTCTGATCAAGGCCGATGGCGGGCTGGTGCTCATGACGGCCCAGGCGGCCGAGAGCCTGCTGGCCACGGCGGTGAACAATACCGGCGTGATCGAGGCGCGCACCATCGAGAACCACAATGGCACGATCAAACTGCTGGGCGACATGCAAACTGGTGTCACGAACGTCGACGGCACGCTCGATGCCAGCGCGCCCAATGGTGGCGACGGCGGCTTTATTGAAACATCCGCTGCCCATGTGAAGGTTGCGGACAGCGCGAAAATTACGACCGCCGCGCCCAGCGGGCTGACGGGCACCTGGCTGATCGACCCGCAAGACTTCACTATCGCGGCACTCGGTGGGGATATCACGGGCGCCACGCTGTCCGCCCAACTGGTTACCAACAGCGTCGTCATCAGTACGGATACCGGAGGCATTGCCACGGTGCCGGGGACTCCGCCTGAAACGACTTATCATTCGAATGGGCCTGGCGATGGCGACATCCACGTCAACGACGCCGTCAGCTGGACGGCGACTCCGAGCACTACGACGCTGACACTGAATGCTGCTCGCGATGTGAACGTAAACGCGGCTGTTACCGCCACCAATGGTAATTTCGTGGCCTGCTGTGGGCGTGATATCAATGTGAATGCGCCCATTACGACAACCAATGGAAGCGTCTTGCTGGGTGCTGGGCGCAATGCAAACATCGACGCGGCCATGACGACGACAGATGGCAACATCATGATTTGCGCCGCGCAGGACGTAAATGTGAATCTGACTGGAGCCATCACGCTGACCAGAGGCAGCAGCATCCCCAGCCAAAGCCTGGATTTGCCTTTGGGTCTGGTGCTGGCTGGCGGGTACGGCGGCACAGGGCCGGGATCGGCGGGCGGCACGGTCAATTTTGCGCCTGGGGCCCCGCCCGCCGCCGTGACAAAGGCGCCGGTCACTATCTACTACAACCCGGTCTCATACACATCACCGACGGATTATCTTCCTCACTTCGTCTTGACCGAAGGCGCGGCACTGACTCAAAAAATGTTGGTGTTTCCAGATGGCGCAAGCCGAGTCTACGATGGAACCACCGCGGCGAACTTCACCTCATTGAAGGGCAACCCGGCCGGGGTGACACTGATTTCGCTCCCTGGCAGCACCGCCACATTCGATAACGCATCAGTGGGAACCGATAAAACAATCACGTTTGACGTCAACGACTACAGCCTTGGCGGTGAGAATGCCGCTGATTTTGCCTTCGCGGTCTCTTGTTGTGCTCCCGTGCTTGGCAGGACAACCGCCACCATCACTGAGGTTGTTGTTCCACCCGTGGTTGTTCCCCCTGATGTTGTCCCTCCCGGCGGTATCATTTTACCGGGCGGGACTGTCATACCCGGCGGTACTGTGATTCCACCCGGGGGCATTGTTCTACCCGGTGGTGTAGTGGTTCTACCGGGCGGCGTTGTTGTTCTGCCCGGTGGTACCGTGGTCCCTCCGGGCGGTCAGATACCCGGACCCCTCTTGCCCGGTGAAATGCTGGGTGTCATCCCGATTATTGCTCCACCAGCGACATTGGCGTTACCGCCATCCCCGTTGACCATGGTCTCACTGGCGCAAATGCCTCCTGAGCTACTTACGCTAGTGCCTGCCCCGACGGCTCCGGGCATCTATGTGCCTCGCTATCCTGCGCCCAGGCGCTACCTCAACTGAGCCGCGAACCTGAAATCAGGCAAGACCGAGTCATGACCAATCGACGTGCTGTAGCGGCCACAGTGGCCAAAGGGGTTTGTGCCGGATTTCTGGCCTTGTGCCTGAGCTTGCCGCAGGCATTCGCGGCAGACTTTCAGAACGCAAACCAGTCCCCAGAGTCCCGGCATCTGGCAAACTGGATCATCGGCTCGGGTGACAACGACAAGATGCCATTTGTGATTGTCGACAAAGTAAACGCCACGGTATTGGTGTTTGACGCCGGGGGCCATTTGCGTGGTGCGGCACCAGCGCTGCTCGGACTGACGCACGGCGACGACATCGTCCCGGGTATTGGCAAGCGGCGATTAGCGACCATTGGGCCGGATGAACGCATTACCCCGTCCGGCCGTTTTGTTGCAGCGCTTGGACACATTCTTAGCGGGCAGGAGGTTCTCTGGGTTGATTACGATGCCGGAATCGCCCTGCATCGCGTGGTCACGAGCAAAGCTGCGGAGCGCCGCGTGCAACGCCTGGCGAGTCCGACGGTGCAGGATAATCGTATTTCGTATGGCTGCATAAATGTGCCCGCCAAGTTCTATGACGACGTGGTAAGCCCAGTGTTTCGTGGAACCGATGGCATCGTCTATGTGCTGCCCGAGACTCGTGTTGGCCAGATCGCTTTTTCCGCACAATATGGTCATTAGCCTGAGACACTGAATCCTTCATCGACGGACTTCAGTCGATCCTTGCCGATTTTTGATAATGGAATGCCGCTTTCAGATAGCCGGCCTGCCGTTTCTGCGCAATCATGGGATCTGGACATCGCCAGCGCGAGCGCCTTGCTTGCCTGGCGTGAAGCTTTGCCGGATCATGCGTACGGTACTCAGGCCGCAGTCAAGCTTGCGCAACCGTCAAGAAGGACACAAGGAGACCACCATGAACCACGAGGGTCATCGGCCCGCCCGCAAGGGTCTGCTCACCCTGGAAAGACTGAAAGAAGAAGTGGCGGCCGGGACGATTCATACCGTCATCATCGGCATGACCGACATGCAGGGCCGCCTGCAGGGCAAGCGCCTGGCTGCCACGCATTTTCTGGACGTCGTGCTCGAGCACAATGCAGAAGGCTGCAGCTATCAGCTCGCGGCCGACATTGACATGAATACGGTCAGCGGCTATGCGATCACGTCCTGGGAGGCGGGCTATGGCGACTTTGTATTCGTGCCGGACATGAGCACGCTGCGGCGCATTCCATGGCTGGAAGGCACGGCGCTGGCGATCTGTGATCTGCAATGGACCGATGCCGCGCCGGTGACGGTGTCCCCCCGCCAGATCCTGCGCCGCCAGGTCGATCGTCTGGCCGAGCGCGGACTGGTGCCCTACGCGGCCACCGAGCTGGAATTCATCGTCTTTCGCGACACCTACCAGCAGGCGTGGCACAAGGCCTACCGGGACCTGGAGCCGGTCAATCTGTACAACGTCGACTATGCGCTGCTCGATACGGGTCTGGTCGAGCCTCTGTTTGCCCGCATCCGCAACAGCATGGCCGGTGCCGGGCTGGTGGTGGAAAACGCCAAGGGCGAATGCAATCTTGGCCAGCACGAAATCAACTTCACCTACAGCCATGCACTGAACGCGGCCGACGAGCACGTCATCTACAAGAATGGCGCCAAGGAGATTGCGGCTCAGGAGGGATATTCATTGTCCTTCATGCCGAAGTTCAATGAACGCGAAGGCAGCTCCTGCCATGTCCACATGAGCTTGCGCGACCAGGACGGCAAGGCTGTCTTCAGCGAGGGCGCCGGCGCGCGGGACATTTCGCCACTGTTCCGGCACTTTTTGGCCGGGCAGTTGGCGTGCATGCGGGAGCTCACGCTGTTTTCCGCGCCGAACATCAATTCGTACAAACGCTTCGCCAAGGGCAGCTTTGCTCCTACTGCAGTGGCCTGGGGTTTCGACAACCGCACCTGCGCGCTGCGGGTGCTTGGGCATGGTGCGTCCTTGCGCATGGAAAATCGGGTGCCGGGGGGGGATGCCAATCCGTATCTGGCCATGGCGGCGATCATCGCGGCGGGCCTGTACGGCATCGACAATGAACTGGAACTCGAACCCCCATGCCCTGGCAACGCCTATGTCTCTGACCTGCCCCGGGTGCCGCACACTTTGAACGAAGCACAGGCGCTGCTGCGGCGCTCGTCGATCGCGCGCGCCGCTTTTGGGGATGATGTGGTCGAGCACTACCTGAACATGGCGCAAGTGGAAATCGACGCATTCGAGTCCGCCGTCACCGACTGGGAGCGTTTCCGCTGCTTTGAACGCATGTAGCCGATCGGTATCGCTTTCGCTGCTGCAAGCGCATGCAGCTGATCACCATCGCTTTTACAGCTTCGAGCGCATGCAGCCGATCGGTATCGCTTTCACTGTTTCGAATGCAGGCAGAGCGGGGGCCCCGGCACCAAGACCGTCGGGCGCTCAGGCGGGCTGGGCCTGCTCGCGCATGCGGCGCACTTCGTAGGCGCGCAGATGCACGTCTGCCAGCCGCAGCAGCGGCGGCACGGGCGTGCCAGACGGTACGCGTGCCAGCAATTCGCCGAAGATGTGCTCACCTTCGGTTCGCGCGCCGCGTTCGACATCCTTCAGCATCGATGCGGTCATGGTCGACTCCGCCCGCGTGACGAACGCACGCATGCGTTCGAGCGCCTTGGGGCGCGGCGCAAAGCCGTTCGCCGTGGCGATGGCCGCGCATTCCTCGAGCAGCCCCGTCGTCACATCGGCCGCGCCCACCTGCACCAGATCGCCGATGGCCGCGCGCATCAGGCAGGTGGCGCCCGCCACGGCGGCAATCAGGATCCATTTTTCCCACATTTCCTGCAGAATCGCATCGCTTGGGCGTGAATCGAAGTTCGCCGGGGCGAAGGCCGCTTCGATTGCCCGCACGCGATCGGAGAGCGAACCGTCGCGCTCGCCGTACGCGAGGAAATGCTGGTCATTCAGGTGCTGCACCACGCCCTGTGCGTCCAGGGCGGCCGAGATCATGGCCAACCCGCCCAGCACACGGGCGTCACCAAAACGGGCGACCAGGCGATCCAGGTGGCTGATGCCATTCAGCACAGGGTAGAGGGTCGTGTCGGGCCCCACGGCCGGGGCAATCGCATCCATCACGGAATCCAGATCGTATGCCTTGCAGGACACCATGACGATGTCGTACGGGCCGCCGGTGGCTTGCGCCTGCACGCAGCGCGGGCCCGCAATGTCGGCATCGCCGTGCGGACTGCGGATCGCGAGCCCTGTGGCACGCAGCTGTGTCAGCCGCCGGGGACGCACCAGAAAGCTCACATCCTGACCGGCCTGGATCAGCCGGCCCCCAAAATAACCGCCCAGCGCCCCTGCGCCGGTCATCAGCCATCGCATGTTCAAATCCTCCTTGGTCGAACGCCTTCAAACACACTATAGATCGATTGTTGCGGGAGCCGCCGCTGCCGCGTGATAATGCAGGCGGGCTGCGGCGTTCCGGCGGGTCACTGTGTCGGCTGGCTCGCGTCCTGACGCCCGTCATGCCATCACCAGGAGAACGTCCATGTCCCAACCGCTGATGCTGTACACCGATTCGAACTTCATCAGTCCGTATGCCATGTCCGTCTTCGTCGCCCTGGTGGTGAAGGATGTGCCCTTCGAGATGACTCTGGTCGATCTGGATCGTGGCGAGCAGCGCGAATCCGCATATGTCGAGCTGTCGCTCACGGGCAAGGTGCCTGCATTGGTGCATGACGATTTTGCACTCACCGAATCGTCGGCCATCATTGAATACCTGGACGAGATCTTCCCCGGCCCCGCCCTTTACCCGCGCGACCCGCGTCAACGTGCGCGTGCCCGCCAGATCCAGGCCTGGCTGCGTACGGACCTGATGCCGCTGCGTCATGAGCGCTCCTCGGAAATTCTCTTCAATCGTCCGGCCCAGCCGATGCCTGTGCTCACAGAGCCGGCGCGACAGGCTGCCGACACGCTGCTCAGGCTTGCCGGGCAGCTGATGTCGCCGGCCGGCAAGCATCTGTTTGGCGCCTGGAGCATCGCTGATTTCGAGCTGGCCTTCATGCTCAACCGTCTGGTCGCCGGCGGCGATCCGGTGCCACCGCGGCTGGTCGACTATGTCCACGAACAGTGGGGACGGTCCTCAGTGCAGCGCTGGGTCAGCCTCAATGAGCGCCAGCGGGTCTGAGCGGTGTGGGCGCGGCGCACACCTTGCCGCGCCACGCGGCCAGTCGATGCATCGGGCCGGCGGGCCGGTGGAGCAGCAGGCACCGTCTGCCGTACAGCGCGCGCAAAGCTGTCAACTGATCAGGAGCCCCGCTGATCAGTCATCTTGCGCAGCCACGCCAGCACATCATCCACGTTGCGGTCTGGCGGGAACACGGGATAGAAGACCTTGACGATGCGCTGGTCCTGGACGATGAACGTCAGCCGCTTGAGCAGCACCTTGCCTTGCACGACAAAGGTCGGCAGGCGCAGCGCGTCCCTTAGCTGCAGTGCGGCGTCACTGAGGATTTCGAACGGCAGGTGCAGCCGGTCGCGCGCTTCACGCTGGTAGTCGGTGGATTGTGTGCTCAGCCCGAACACCTGAGCGCCAAGCGCCAGCAGCTCGGCATGATGATCGCGATAACTGCAGGATTGTGGCGTGCAGCCGCGTGCTCCCGGGATCGCATCCCAGCCCTCGGGCAGCGGCACACCCGGGCGGCCGGTCATCGGATACATGTAAATGACCCAGCGCCCTTGCAGTGCAGCCAGATGGATTGCCTGGCCGCTGGTGCTGGGCAGGGACAGTGGCGGGACGGTCATGCCCTCCAGATGGGCCGCGGCACCGTCGTCGACGGGCTCGGGCAGGTTGGCGGGCAGTTCGAATGGGGTGGCTTGCATGGCATGGACCCCCTGGGGTTCCGTTCAACAGGGTTGATGATCAAGAGCCAGTGTCATCCATTTTCGGCTTTCCTGTCGAGTCCGATTGGCCATGCGATTGGCCATGCGATGCAAGGCGGCGACCCTGGCTGCATCGGGTAATGCAGACTCGAAGTGGCGCGTGCGATTTCCTTGAACGACCGTGCGGCTGAGGCCGTACGGATTGGGTGGCCATTGCCTGCCTCCGGCAGACGGTGAGCAGACAGTTCGATCATCATGAAAAGACGCGCGACAGGATGATATGATGAATCAAGGACCCTCTGATCTCCGGACGCCCGTCATGACTTCATTCTCGCGACCCAAAGCCTTTCTTTGCCGGCGCATGACGGCCTCGGTCGAGGCCGGAATGCATGAACGCTATGCCCTGGTCGTCAATGAGGATGACTCGATCCTTTCCCCCGACGAAATCGTGGCGCGCGCGCGCGGATCCAGCGTGCTGTTCGTCACCGCCACCGAACGCATCACGGCCGATGTCATCGGCCAGCTTGGCCCGGAACTTCAGGCCATCGGTACCCTGTCGGTGGGCTTCAACCACATTGATGTGGCCGCCGCAAAGGCGGCCGGCGTGCGGATCCTGATCACGCCCGATGTCCTGAGCGACGCGTGTGCGGAAATTGCCCTGATGTTGCTGCTGAATGCCTGCCGGCGGGGTTACGAGGCCGATCGTCTGGTGCGCTCGGGCGCCTGGACGGGCTGGGCGCCCACCCAGTTGCTGGGCAAAGGTCTGGTGGGGCGTCGTCTTGGCATTTTCGGCATGGGGCGCATTGGCCGCTGCATTGCCACGCGGGCGCGCAGTTTCGGCCTGGACATCCATTATCACAACCGCCGGCAGCTGGATGCCGCACAGGAAAACGGTGCACACTATCATGCAACTCTTGACGAATTGCTGCGTCATTCCGACATCCTGATGGTGGCAGCGCCAGGCGCGCCCGAGCTGAAAGAATCCATCAACGCAGAGCGCATCGGGCTGCTGCCGCCTGGTGCGGTCGTCGTCAACGTCTCCCGGGGCGAACTGATCGATGACGACGCTTTGATTGCGGCGCTGCAGTCCGGCAGGGTTTTTGCGGCGGGGCTGGATGTGTTCGCCAATGAGCCGCATGTCGACCCCCGCTACGCAACCCTGGACAACGTGTTTCTCACGCCACACATTGGCAGTGCGACAGAGGAAACACGCGATGCCATGGGCTGGCTGCTTCTTGACGGACTGCAGGCGCTCGCCCGGGGCGAGCAGCCCGGCAATCTTCTTGTCTGAAATTTACCAAGGACTACCTTCAATGGAACTCAAACGTAAAAGCCTGTTCAGGGAACAGTGCCATGTCAATGGTGCGTGGGTCGATGCGGCCAGCAAGGAAACCATTGCAGTCACCAATCCGGCGACCGGCAAGGCACTCGGTACCGTGCCCAAGCTGGGGGCGCAGGATGTGCGTCGTGCGATCCAGGCCGCTGATGCCGCGCTGCCGGCATGGCGGCGCATGAGCGCCAAGGACCGGTCAAAGATCATCCGCCGCTGGTTTGACCTGTGCATGCTGCACCAGGAAGACCTGGCCCGGATCCTGACCCTGGAACAGGGCAAGCCGCTGAAGGAATCCCGGGGCGAAATTGCCTATGGTTCCGCGTTTCTGGAATGGTTTGCCGAGGAAGCCAAGCGCGCGTACGGTGACATGATTCCGGCCGCCAGCGCAGATCGCCGCATCATCGTCATCAAGCAGCCCGTGGGTGTGGTGGCTGCGATCACGCCCTGGAACTTCCCGAACGCCATGATCACGCGCAAGGCGGGCGCGGCGCTGGCTGCCGGTTGCACCATTGTCATCAAGCCTGCGACTGCCACACCGTATTCCGCTCTGGCGCTGGCCGAACTGGCCGTCGAGGCCGGGGTCCCGGCCGGTGTGCTCAACGTGGTGACGGGATCTGCCACGGTGGTGGGCGGGGAATTGACCGCCAGTCCGCTGGTGCGCAAGCTCTCTTTCACCGGTTCGACCGCGGTGGGCAAGCTGCTCATGGCGCAGTGCGCCGGCACGGTCAAGAAAGTTTCCATGGAACTGGGCGGCAACGCGCCCTTCATCGTGTTCGACGATGCCGATCTGGATGCGGCCGTGCGCGGTGTCATGGCATCCAAGTTCCGCAATGCGGGCCAGACCTGCGT
>JACDJC010000373.1_pt1 | contig 55473 bp, 53 predicted proteins | sample 7454191 | NCBI WGS metagenome assembly JACDJC01 (sample SAMN14253291, study PRJNA609438) | sludge metagenome | isolation source: sludge after 25d culture with pyrite and EDTA | collected 2018-12-20 | reverse complement strand
TGGTTTTAAAACCATTGCAGAACAAGACTGGAACATATAGTGTTCGTTCTGGTTTTGTTTTTCTCGATTCTTGGCCGGGAGGGTGTCGCGCATGTTAACCCGTAAACAGCACGAGCTTCTGCTGTTCATTCATGAACGTCTGAAAGAAACGGGCATTCCGCCATCTTTCGACGAAATGAAGGAGGCGCTCGATCTGGCTTCAAAATCGGGTATTCATCGTCTGATTACCGCTCTGGAAGAGCGTGGTTTCATTCGCCGTTTGCCAAACCGGGCACGCGCACTTGAGGTGTTGCGTCTGCCGGATTCCATCGCTCCCGGGCTCAATTCACAAAAGAAGTTCGCTCCCAGCGTTATCGAAGGCAGCCTGGGCAAAGCCCCGCCGCCACCGTCGCGCCCTGCCCCTGTGGCTACGAATGACGACACGACCGGAACTGTATCCGTACCGGTTATGGGGCGAATTGCTGCTGGTGTACCTATCTCCGCGATTCAGAATCAGACTCATTCCCTCAGCCTTCCACCCGAAATGATCGGCGCGGGCGAGCATTACGCGCTTGAGGTCCGAGGCGACTCAATGATCGATGCGGGAATTTTCGACGGAGACACGGTCATCATCAAGCGCGGCGAATCCGCGAATCCGGGTGAAATCGTAGTCGCTCTCGTCGATGACGAAGAGGCCACGTTGAAGCGCTTCCGTCGTAAGGGCGCATCTATTGCTCTCGAAGCAGCCAACCCTGCCTATGAAACACGGATCTTCGGCCCCGACCGAGTCCGGGTTCAAGGCAAGCTTGTCGGCCTGATCCGCCGCTACTAGTGGATTGAATTTGACGTTTGAGACTCTTCCGATATCAATCCCGTTTCAAACGTCAAATTTGAAAAATCCATTAGATTCATAAAGTTGCTAGTGGTCTTTTTGATTCCAACATTTGCTCAGCGCTCATATCCGAGGGATGTAAATGTCGGAATCAGACCACTAGAGCGCATCACGAAAAGTGTGAAGCTGCTCTGCGCAGGAATATACGTAAAGCAGAAAAATCAGGCATATTCATAGTTCCGTTTTAGCTGGAAGCGCTCGAAAGTCATTCGCAGCGATTTGCGTCGTCGTCGGCATCTGATGAACAGATCGCTGCATTCTTGGCTGGTCGGGATTTGGGCTTGTACTCGCGTTCGGCCAAGCCGCGTGCCGCACGCGCATGGATGCGATGCAAATGCCAAGGACGGCTCGGCACGTCGACTGCATATGTCACTCGGTCGTCCGGCTGCAAATTGGAGATTAGCTGGCTCGGTTCGGGCTTAACAGTTTCATTCGCCCCGCCCGCTACAGTCATAATAGATCGGCTTTCATCTGGTCCTTCGCCAAGTCTGATCTCGACTGTCCCCTTCAGCGCCAGATCGCGCTTGCTGATACTGAGCGTTGCGGAGCGACGGCACGCAATGTCCTTACCCGGAACGGCGAGAATAACCACATCCCCGATATTGCAGGCTATCTCCTGCATAGCGGCATCTGCGGTATAGGCTAGTGTGCGACCATCACGCAAAGTAATCGTGCACAATCCGTCCTCACATTCGAAGCCGCTATAATTGGCCTGCTTCTCGTTTTTAACCGAAGGCGGCGAAACGAACTCCTCGACCAGATAAGCGGTTTTCCAATTGTCGATCGTAAACTGTGATGGTCGATTTCGATTAACCGCGAACCTCCCATCCACCAATCGAACCCCGACCAGTTTAGCGTCTTCTGAGACCACGATATCTGGAAAAGGTTCACGAACGAAAACCACCAGTCCCAAGATGATGAAAGGCAGTGCCAGCGCTTTCAGTCTGGTGGAAAGCAGAACGAGCAGAACGAGCGCAACGGTCCAGAGGAGAAGTGTAAGCGCGGGCATCGCTCCGGGATTACCATCGGGCGACCAAGTTGCAACGAAGGCAGCAATGTTTCTAACGGCCCAAATCCCCCAGCCCATGACCTGCAAGGGCACCCAGTCAAGCTGCACTGGCATCAACACGAGACTGAAAACGGCAAACGGCATGACGAGAATAGCGATTACAGGCTCGGCAAGAACATTTCCCACCAGACCGAACGGCGCAGTATTGTTGAAATGATAAGCGGCAAAAGTTCCGCTGGCCAATCCCGCTATGAGAGAAGTTCCGGCTGCTGCCGTGACTGGTTTCAGAATTCTACCTGCAAAGCCATGAGGAGCCTTGGCACGCTTTTCTGTGCCAATGTGCCTGTTTCTGTTGTACTCACTCCACCCGGCGTAACCGGCAATCAATGCCGCCGTGGCAGAGAATGACATTTGAAAACTTGGCCCCAATATCTCGTGCGGGGAAATGGCAATCATGGCGAGAGCCGCAATAGCCAGATTGCGCATGCTGATGGCCGCACGGTCCACCAGCAGGGCTCCAAGCATGACCGCAATCATCACATAGCTTCGTTGTGCAGCAACATCCGCACCGGACATGGCAAGATAGAAGGTACAGCTTAGCAAGGAGAGAAATGCCGCGTATTTCTTCACGGGATGCCGCACGCTAAACGCCGGAAACAGCGCGAAGAGAGACCTCAGTGACAGCATGACGACTCCGGCTGCAAGCGCCATATGCAAACCGGAAATCGACAAGATATGTGCAAGCCCCGCCTTGCGCAGATCTTCGTTCGTCTGCTCGCTAATCCCCGCCCGCGTGCCTGCGACAAGTGCTGAGGCGACACTGCCATCCTCCCCACCTATCACTTCCTCGATTCGTTCAGACACCCGAACACGCAACATGGCAATCCATTGGGAAATTTCCGCAGTCAGTTCATCTGGCGGAGAAACCATCGTCACTTTGGGGGTTCCGAGAAAGAACCCGTTGGCACCAATGCCATTGAAATAGGCGTGGAACGAAAAGTCATAATTGCCGGGACGAACCGGACCTGAAGGGGTACGCAATCGAACAAAACCTGTCAGTCCGCCGCCGATGGCAGTTGACGCAGGTATGTCCCTCGCATTGATCCGAATACGCTTGGGTGGAAAACGGAGTTTTGGACGCTCTGTCTGAAGCACATCAAGCGTTATCCGCCAGCTTCCATTATCCTGATATTCAAGCGCGACAACCCGGCCCGTTACGCGCGTCGCCACATCGGAACCTAGCATCGGTGTCGAACGGCGTTCCGTCTCCCATTTGCCGGCCAACAACCCTGCCAGCAGAGCGACTATCAATGTCACGCCTTGCGCAGCAGCGAATTGCCTGCGCGTCAAAAACCGCAATATTACGGCGATCCCGAGCATGGACAAAAGCGGTGTCCATGCAGGCTCGAATGAAAGCGTGAAATAGATAATTGCGCCAATACCAGCAAAAACCGGCAGCAAAAGAAAGTATAAGCCGCGTCCCGCCTCAGTTTCGACCGCTGCCTTAAACTGCCTGCCCGAGACCGACGGTATAGAAAGGAACCGTTCATACAGGGTCGGCGCAGACGGCTTGACCGGCGGTGAATTTACCGAAAGCCCGGTTTCATCCTGAGGCCAGACCTCTGGCAACAGAGCGCGCACCAAACCGTCGGGCATGCTTTTCACAAGCGCCCGTTCGTTTGCATCGCTCGCTTCCCTGATGCCTGTCATGCCCCCGCCTGACCGCAAAAGTTGGTCCAAACCGCCGGAATACCCCGAAAGAATGACGGCACATTCGTGCGAAAGCAGCGTGAAGCCCTTGCGCACATTGCTGCCTATGCTACATGAACCGCAGCCGAAATCGAGTGGGTTCGCATAGCGAACCGCGATTACCTGCCGGACAGTCTCGTGCAGGCATTGGAATTCAAGTTCGCGCCTGTATCTCCGGCATTTGCCGCTGCTCTAAAAAGGCGCACGACATAGTGGAGCTATCATGTCGAAACCGGTTGTTACCCGTTTTGCCCCCTCGCCCACGGGGTATCTGCACATTGGTGGTGCGCGCACTGCCTTGTTCAACTGGCTCTATGCCAAGCACACAGGCGGCAAGATGCTGCTGCGCATCGAAGACACCGACCGGGAACGTTCCACAGACGCCGCAACGGCTGCCATTCTCGATGGCCTGACCTGGCTGGGTCTGGACTGGGACGGCGATGCCATCTCGCAGTTCGAGCGCGCGCCTCGCCATCGCGAAATAGCGGAAGAACTCGTTGCTCTCGGCAAGGCATATTATTGCTATGCAACGCCGGAAGAACTCGAAGAAATGCGCGAGAAAGCACGGGCCGAAGGCCGCCCCCCGCGTTATGACGGTCGCTGGCGTGATCGTGACCCGTCCGAAGCGCCTGCAGGTGTGAAGCCAGTCATTCGGATCAAGGCACCGCAGGAAGGCGAGACCCTCGTGCAGGATGCAGTGCAAGGCGATGTGCGTTTCCCGAACAAGGATCTGGACGATTTCATCATTCTGCGTTCCGATGGTACGCCGACTTATATGCATGCGGTCGTTGTCGACGATCACGATATGGGTGTGACGCACATCATTCGCGGCGACGATCATCTGACCAATGCCGCTCGACAGACTGTCATCTATGATGCAATGGGCTGGGACGTGCCGCAAATGTCGCATATCCCCCTCATTCATGGTGCGGACGGTGCAAAACTTTCCAAACGACATGGCGCTTTGGGTGTGGATGCCTACCGTGCGATGGGCTATTTGCCTGCAGCCCTGCGCAACTACCTTGTGCGTCTCGGCTGGAGCCACGGCGACGACGAAATCATGTCGACTGAACAGATGATCGAATGGTTCGACGTGAAGGATATCAACAAGGGTGCGGCTCGCTTCGATTTTCAGAAGCTCGAGGCAATCAATGGCGTCTATATGCGCGCCAGCGACGACAAGGCACTTTATGATGCGCTCATCGCAGTTTTGCCGGAAATCGAAGGCGGCAATGAAATTGCCGCTGCTCTGGACGATACGCGAAGCGCGCAATTACTTGCCGCTATGCCTGGTCTGAAAGATCGTGCCAAAACCTTGGTGGAACTTGCTGACGGATCGAAATTCATCTTCGCTACCCGTCCGCTCGACCTTGATGAGAAAGCCGCCTCACTCCTGAATGAGGAAGGCCGTACCGTGCTCAAATCCGTACTCCCGGATCTGGAAGCAGCAGACGAATGGACCGTTGAATCTCTTGATGCCGTCGTAAGGACTCACGCAGAGAAAACCGGACTGAAACTGGGCAAGATTGCACAGCCCCTACGCGCAGCCTTGACCGGTCGCGCTACCTCTCCGGGTGTATTTGACGTGCTTTTCGTCCTTGGACGTGAAGAGTCACTTGGACGTGTTCGCGATCAAATCGGTTAAGGTGGAAACATTCACGCTGACGTGACAAAACCGGCGTAAATAGTTCAAATTACGCATTGCATCACGAACGGTTTGGGATAGTTTGACGGGCAAAATCGTTAGGATAATGCGTGAAACGCTGATGGTCCCCGCAGTCCGGGGACCATGCCAAAAGATAAAAGACAAATTATAACGACGATTACAATTCTGCCGTCGTGCGGGCGGCAAAGTGGACATGAAAGGAAACACGATGTCAGATAGGACAGCCAGCTTTACACTAGAAGGCAAAACATTCGACCTGCCTGTGCGACAAGGCACTGTCGGACCAGACGTCGTTGATATCGGTCCACTCTACAAGAATTCCCAAATGTTCACCTACGATCCGGGCTTCACGTCCACGGCATCGTGCGAATCCAAGATCACCTATATCGATGGTGATGAAGGCACCCTGCTCTATCGCGGTTACCCGATCGACCAGCTCGCCGAACATGGTGATTTCCTGGAAACCTGCTATCTGCTTCTCTACGGCGAATTGCCGACTGCAACCCAGAAGTCTGACTTCGACTATCGTGTGACGCGCCACACGATGATCCACGAGCAGATGACGAAGTTCTTTACGGGCTTCCGTCGTGACGCCCATCCAATGGCTGTGATGGTCGGTTGCGTCGGTGCAATGTCGGCCTTCTATCATGACTCGACCGACATCACCGACCCGCATCAGCGTATGGTCGCTTCCATCCGCCTGATCGCCAAGGTTCCGACGCTTGCTGCTATGGCCTACAAATACCATATCGGCCAGCCGTTCATGTATCCGAAGAACGACCTCGATTTCGCATCGAACTTCCTGCACATGTGCTTTGGCGTTCCGTGCGAGGATTACAAGGTCAATCCCGTTCTGGCTCGAGCGATGGACCGCATCTTCATCCTCCACGCGGATCATGAGCAGAACGCCTCGACCTCGACCGTGCGTCTCGCCGGTTCTTCAGGCGCGAATCCATTTGCATGTATCGCTGCTGGCGTTGCCTGTCTCTGGGGCCCTGCCCATGGCGGCGCAAACGAAGCGGCACTCAACATGCTGGCGGAAATTGGCTCTGTTGACCGCATTCCAGAATTCATCGCCCGCGCAAAAGACAAGAACGATCCGTTCCGCCTGATGGGCTTCGGCCACCGCGTCTACAAGAACTACGATCCGCGCGCCAAGATCATGCAGAAGACCTGCCATGAAGTTCTGGGCGAACTCGGTATCAAGGACGATCCGTTGCTCGACGTTGCGATGGAACTGGAAAAGATCGCCCTGACGGACGAATACTTCATTGAGAAGAAGCTTTACCCGAATATCGACTTCTACTCCGGCATCACATTGAAGGCTCTCGGCTTCCCGACCGAAATGTTCACTGTTCTCTTTGCTCTCGCCCGTACCGTCGGCTGGGTCGCACAGTGGAAGGAAATGATCGAAGATCCGCAGCAAAAGATTGGCCGTCCGCGCCAGCTCTATACCGGCGCTGCCGAACGCGATTACGTGCCGCTCGCAAAGCGCAAGTAACTACCAATCACGTGTACGAAAAACCCGGTTGTCAAAGAAACCGGGTTTTTTTACGTCTTGAGCATTTCAAGCAAAAGGAGAAATCAGTTTCTGGTATCGCCAGCCAGTTCCAGAATAACCTGCGCACCGATCTCGCCGGAAGGTCGCTCCGTCGCCATAATCGACGCAACTTTGTCAAATCCGTCCAGTTGCGCCTGACGTGCTGATCCGGGCCGCATCAACCGCTCTAGACTGCGGGCAAGCATCCCCGGACGGACAAACTCATTGAAATACTCAGGCACGACCGGTTCGTCAGCGATAATATTTGGCAGGGCCGCACTCCAGATCGTAATCTTCGGCATCAAGAACTTGCGCGCAAACCAGTCGGCTTTATAGGAAAGTACGCTTGGAATACGCGATAGAGCCAGCTCCAGCGACACAGTTCCAGAGGCAGCGAGTGCCGCATCGGCTTTCGAAAAGGCTTTCCATTTTTCCTCATCGCCCAAGACGATGAGCGGTTTGACAGCCCAGTTCTTTGAAAAATCCCGCACCATTTCCTCGATGCGCGGCAAAGTCGGCAGAACGACATCGAGCTTTTCAACACGAGCCGCGAGTTCTCCGACAGCCTGTCCGAACGGCTCCATAAGCAACTGGATTTCAGTGCGACGTGAACCCGGTAAAACAAGCAATGTCTTCCTGGATCTATCGGTTCGTTGCGCTTCCAGCGTTTTTTGCTCAGCCCGCGCCTGCAATATCGGCTCATAACTGGAAAGGCGGTGCCCGACGTAAGTGGCACTCGGCCCGCTTAGCCTCTGCATAACCTCGACTTCAAACGGAAGAATAGTCAGCACATGGTCGAAATAGGCCTTCATCGCCCTGGCGCGTTGTGGACGCCAGGCCCAGACACTCGGCGCTATATATTTCACAATAGGAATTGATGGATTAGCAGCCCTGATCTTCTGGGCAACACGATGGGTAAACTCGGGGCTGTCAATCAGAAGAACGCAGTCCGGCTTCTCAGCAACGATGCGCCGCGCAGTCTGGCCGATACGCCGCATTAGCCCCGGCAAGTTCTTCAGAATTGCACCGAGCCCCATAAGCGCAATCTCGTGCGGGTCAAAGAAGGATGTCATCCCCCTAGCCGCGAGGTGATCCCCGCCAAGACCGACGATATCAACCAGCCGGTCAGTCTGGCTTCGCAGAGCATCAATCAGATCGGCACCAAGAAGATCACCGGATTCTTCACCGGCCACGATTGCTATTTTCAATGGCCGGCTGGTGGTGCTCACTTCCTGATATCCTTTCGCTCGCGACTGACAGTCTCTATGAACAGGCCCTTCTCATTGGCTGCCGCGATGGTTTCGCCGAAGCCTAGAATGAATGTCCTGCCCGCCTCAACCGCTATTCCTGATAATCCCGCCTTCGCGGCGTTATCAACTGTCGAAATTCCAATAGTTGGGAGATCGGCTCTTTCGTCCTGCTTCGGCTTAGCCATCTTGACCAGAACGCCACCACGACGCGGTATGCGGCCAGCTACACGCAACTCCCGTACACGCTCAATCATTTGGTCTGTGCCTTCAGCCCCTTCCAGCGTCACGACACGTCCGCCAACTGCAACTGCGCCCTGCCCGACATCGAGATCCCCCAATCGAAGCGCAGCTTCCATCGCGAGTTCAAGATTATGACGCTCTCTGGCATCTGGCGCGGTGCGGGTAAGCGCTTGGGCCGGTGATGGAGAAAGCAGATCCGGGACGACTTCGTGGGCACCTACGACTTTGAAACCAAAGGATTCCAGCAGACCGATAAATGCCCGCAGCAGCGCATCGTCGCCTTGCCCCAACGCGCGCAACACATAAGGAACCGCGCGCAATGTAGGCCAGTCGAACTTCAGATCGCTAATATGAGGTCTGCTGGTCACCCCTCCCGCAAGGACAACCCGCTCTACACCGGCAGCTTTCATCGACCGCACGAGTTTTGCAAACTCTACGATAGAGATTTCCTGATGCTCATACTTGTAAAGTACCGGATCGGCTTCCCCTCGCAGCGGCACGAGGAAAGGGCTTTGTCCAGCAGCCGCAAGGGCGTCCGCCACACTGATCGGCAGCAAGCCATTACCGGCAATAACAGCCACGCGTCCCGCATTATCTGCGAGACGCGCTGTTTGTTCCTCAATCTTCGTCGCCGTCATGCCCGGCTCCGCCGTGCACCGCATCGAGCGGCGGTGTGCAGTAGGCGCGCTTGGTATCGACATTGATGAAATCGATCATGTCAATGACAGCCGGAGAATCCGGTATCGCAATCAGAACGTCTTTTGCACGGTCCCGAATTGGCTTTGAACGGTCGAACAGCATCCGAACTGCATGACGGAGATTATGAATCTCTTTGCGCTCCATACCGGAACGCTTCATGCCGACAATGTTCAGTCCACCGAGATGAGCGTGCACGCCAATCGCCATTCCGTAAGGAATGAGATCGCTCACAACGGCAGCCATGCCGCCAACAAATGCGTGATGCCCAATGCGCACAAACTGATGGATGGCGGCGCCACCGCCCAGGATCGCATGATGTCCGATCGTCGTATGACCACCGATCATCACATTGTTAGAGAATGTAACGTGATCTCCGATGTCGCAATCATGCGCCACATGTGCATAGGCCAGAAACGAACAATTATCGCCGATCGACGTGTAGCCCCGCGCGCTGTCGGACCCTTTGTGCATGGTCACGCCTTCGCGGATCAGGCAGTTTGCGCCAATGTTCAGCTTGGTAGGACCGCCCTTGTGCTTGTTATTTTGCGGATCGCAACCGAGAACAGCGTGTGGATAAACCTTCGCGCCTGCACCAAGCGTCGTCGCGCCGGTTACAACGACGTGGCTCATCAGTTCCGAATTGTCGCCGATGACGGCGCCAGACTGAATATGACAGAAGGGGCCGACAGACACACCCTGCCCCAGTTCCACACCCGGCTCTACGAGAGCGGTGGGGTGAATGATTGTTTCTTTCATTGATATGCTCACTGGCTTTCTTCAGCTGTGCTGATCATTGCAGCGACTTCAGCTTCCGCAACCTTTACACCGTCGACCTCGGCGATGCATTCATATTTGGAAATATTTGCGCGTTGCTTGATCTTCTTTACGTGAAGCAAAAGTCTATCTCCCGGTATGACCGGGCGACGGAATTTCGCATTATCTATGGTCATGAAATAAACAACACCGGGACGTCCAGTCTTGCGCTGAAGCAGAGAAATAGCACCTGCCGTCTGCGCCATGGCCTCCACGATTAATACACCCGGCATGATCGGTTTTTCAGGGAAATGCCCAGTAAAATGCGGCTCATTGATCGTCACATTCTTGATGCCGGTTGCTGAGACGTCACCGTCAATATCAACAATCCGGTCGATCAGCAAAAATGGATAGCGATGCGGCAACACTGCCAGAAGATCCTGGATATCCGCTGCTTCCAGCTTGGACTGATTTGCATCACTCATCAGAGGATTGCTCCTTTCTCGATTGCCCCATGCTGCGAATGTTCGCAATATCACGGAACCACTGCTTGATAGGCCGCGCTGGAATACCACCCCATCGCTCACCATCGGGTATGTCATTCATAACACCGCTCGCAGCGGCAATTTGCACGCGCGAGCCGATAATCAAATGGTCGGCAAGTCCTACACGTCCACCCAGCATCGTCTGGTCACCAATGACACAGCTACCTGAGATGCCGCAATGAGCTGCAACGATACAAAAACGACCGATTCGCACGTTGTGAGCGATCTGGACGAGATTATCGATCTTAGTACCTTCACCAATAACGGTATCGTTCAACGAGCCACGGTCAATCGTCGCATTCGCACCAATTTCGACATTGTCCTGTATAATGACTCTGCCAAGCTGGGGAACTTTCTCCAAACCGGCTGGACCTGGAACGTAACCGAAACCGTCTTGTCCAATTCGCACACCTGGATGAAGCGAAACCTGGTTGCCAATAAACGCACACTGGACGGTCACGCCCGGTGCAATATAGCTGTTACGACCAATCTGGCTGCCTTCGCCAATAACCGCCGTTGAGGCAATCAGCGTACCACTTCCAACAGTTACACCCTTGCCGATAACCGCACCCGCCTCAATGGTTGCACCATCTTCGATATGCGCAGTCGGGTGAATAATCGCTGCTGGAGAAACGCCTGTTTCTCCAAACCAACTGACAGGTCTGACCGAGGCTGGAAACAGCATCCGACCAACCGACGCAAAGTCCCGCTGCGGATTTCGCGTAACGAGCGCAGCTATATGCGACGGTACACTGTCCAACACGGATTCCGTGCACAGTACACCTGCAGCATTGATCGAGGAGAGACTGTCCGCGTTCTTCTTGCCTTCAACAAAAACAAGAGAACCATCAGCAGCATCTTTAAGAGAAGATAGACGCGCAACAGAACGCGGTGCAAGCTTCGGATCACGAAGTCTTGCACCGGTGAAATCAGCTATATCGCCAATCGTGAGTTCACGCGAAGGCGCGAAAAAAACAGGATCTGCCATCAAAACACTTTCTTCCCCGAGGTTGTTACACCCCGGGAAAAGGCAAATCTATTAGAACTTGGTCGAAACACCGAAGTTGAAGTTCTGAACCTTGTCGGTATCAGCCTTCGCGATCGGGAACGCATAGTCAAAGCGTAGCGGACCGAACGGAGAAGCCCACATCAAGCTCACACCTGCCGAAGCGCGAAGCTTCTTGTCGTCGCCGAGAGCACCATCGGTATTGTTACCGTAAAGCGTTGCCGCATCCGCGAACAGAGCGCCACGGATACCAAGGCTTTCCGGAACGAGCGGCATCGGGAACTGAACTTCAGCCGTACCGTTGAAATAGGTCGTTCCGCCCAGCCAGTAACGTTTACCGCTTTCAGAATCCTGATAAGGACCAATACCGTTGAACTTGAAGCCACGAATGATGTCCGAATTGTTCTTGAACAAGTCGAAGATGCGGACACCATCATTGCCAAATTCATGGATATAACCACCGCCGACACCCAGCATACCGACGATGTCGGCTTCCTGGGAAAGTGTCTTGTAGTAGTTAGCCTTAGCTGTTGTCTTGATATACTTCGCGTCACCACCGAGACCGGCGAACTCCTGCGTAAACTTGCCATAAAGACCGTCATGCGGATTCTTCATGTCGTCGATGGAGTTATAAGTCAGGGAATAGCTGATCGAAGACCGGAGCCAAGGGCTATGCTCAGCAGCTTCCAGCAACGCCGGCGCGTAATAATCTTCTCGATCAGCACGAAACAGGTCGTACTTTTCCTGAACCAGATTATACGCAATACCGGCCGAGAAATTGTCTGTAATTGGCAGACCAAAACGAATCGTACCACCGGTCTGTTCAACGTCGTAATCGTCGTTCACACGGTACGAACGGCGGAACACATCGAAACCAGCCGAGAGACGGTATCCGAGGAAATATGGCTCGGTGAACGACAGGCCGTAATTGCGCATATCGTCCTGACCGGCACCCGCACTAATACGGATGTACTGGCCACGTCCGAGGAAGTTACGCTCAGTGATAGCAGCTTCAACCTGTGCACCTGGAGATTCACCGCCAGTCGTGTAGCCGCCACCGATCGAGAATTCACCCGTCGACTTTTCGACAACATCAACTACCAGAATGACCTGATCCGGCTCCGAGCCCGGCGCAGTCGAGATATTGACTGTCTGGAAGAAGTCAAGCGCTTCGAGACGTCGCTTCGCACGCTGCACCATAACCTGATTGAAAGCATCGCCTTCATTCATGTCGAACTCGCGACGAATCACGAAGTCACGGGTCTTGTCGTTGCCGCGGATTTCAATGCGCTGAATGTAAGCGCGCGGACCCTCGTCAACACTATAAACGACCGAGATCGTATGATTGTCGAAATCGCGATCACCACGTGGCTCAACCTTGGCGAAAGCGTAACCGCTACCGGCAACATTTTCAGTAACAGCAAGAACCGAATCTTCGATTTCCTTGGCGCTGTAAGGCTTGCCCGAGCGGGTCTTGACCAGATGATCCAGAGCCTGCCCGTCAACACCGTCAACGTTGCTCTCGACGCTTACATTGCCAAACGTATAACGCTGACCTTCATCAACCGTGATGGTGATCGTGTATTCGTTCGTCGAAGGATCAAGAACCGCATTCGACGAGATGACACGGAAATCCGCATAGCCGCGATTGTAATAGAAACGACGGAGCGTTTCCTCGTCAGCCTGAAGACGACCTTCATCATAAACGTCGTTACGCGTCAGCCACGAAAGCGGATTCGAACGCTTGGTCGAGATCACGTCGCGCAGACGGCGGGCACTGAATGCCTGATTGCCGACGAAATCGACATTTGCGATCTTCGTGCGCGAGCCTTCATTGATTTCATAGACGACGTTTACACGTCCCTGACCAAGATCAACCGTGCGCGCATTTACAGTCGCATCACTGCGCCCGATATGTGCATAGGCTCCCTTGATGGCTTCAACGTCAGCTTCCATGGTCGCTGCGTCGTAAGGCGAACGCGGCTTGAGTTGAACAGCACGAGTAAGATCAGGATCCTTGATCTTCTTGTTGCCCTGGAAAAGGACGTTGTTGACGACGGAACGCTCAGAAACATTCACGACGAGCGTGCTGCCGGACTGATTGATGCGAACATCCGAGAACAGACCCATCGCGAACAGACGCTTCACCGCAGCATCAATATCAGCGCTGGTGAAGGCCTTGCCCGGACGAATATCGATGTTGTCACGGATGGACTGTGCGTCGACGCGTGTATTACCGCGTACCTCGATACGGCTAACGACAGCAGCCTCGGCAACATTAACCGAAGCCAGCGAGAGTGCAGCAGTACCCGAAGCCACAAGAGCCACTGACATGGCGAGCGCAGAAGCGGCGCCAAAGAATTTAGAACTTGCCGTCATAGGCTTTCCGAACCTTCGTTTCTTTCTGTCCCCGGGGCGATTAACCCAGAAAAGCACGTACAGATACAACCGTCATACCCGGTTTTTCCATACAAGCAAGCGTCACGGTTAAATTCTGTTTACTTAAGCAACCAGCGTGGCATCCGCGCCACGCGATTTAAGCGTTATGGTAAACAAATCGCTTAGCTTTTCCAGCAGTCACTCCCAATTTTCACTTCTGTTTAACACCTTCCCCGATCCTCGCCGGAGAAGATATGCATCATAGCGGTCAGCTGACTGGAACTCTCCAGCCTGCACCGATCCCCAAGATCACCACCTGAGCCAGCCGGAGAGTCATCTAGCAGGCAAACAGGTCGTTGAAAAGTACGAACCCCATGAATCCCATAACAAGTAGGAACCCTGCCCGGTAGAAAATTTCCTGCGCTGCAGCAGATACCGGACTACCCTTTATGGCTTCCACCGCATAGAAAACCAGATGACCACCATCAAGTGGGGGCAGTGGAAACAGGTTCAAAAGCCCAATACCGACAGACAACATCGCCATCAACTGAATGAGCCAGTCAAAACCCTGACTTGCCGCCTTGCCAGCCATATTGGCAATTTTCACCGGACCGCCGAGCTGACATTTATCCTCACGCCCCACGGCGAAACGCTGGAAGAACTCACCCGTGCGACTGATAATATAGCCTGTCTCCATGACAGCTTGTCCCACTGATTCGAGGGGACCATATTCAATCCGGCGGAAATTACCGACGGCTTCCGTGGTTTCCACGCCGATGGCGCCAAGCTTAATTTTGTTTCCAAGCGGGTCGGTTCGCTCGACAATTGCCGGAACCGCCTGCAGGTCAACCATCTTGCCGTCACGCTCGACTGTGAAGTTCAGCTTGTCTCCTGCGCGGCCAGACACGATACGCTGCACATCGGAAAAAGTTGTGATCTTTTCACCGTCGACACTGATAAAGCGATCTCCAGCCTCAAACCCGGCCTCTGCTGCAGGACTGCCGGGCTGGACGCCAGCAATAAGCGGATCGGAAATCTGACGCCCATAGAGTGCGAAGAAGACACTGAAGATAACTATCGTCAGAATGATATTAAAAGCGGGGCCGGCAAAGACGGTCGCCGCACGTTTCCATACAGGCTGGGTGTGAAATGCTCTTTGCTGCTCATCTGCACTCAGGCTTGCATTATCGACGTCGACCGGAGAACTCGTGGCGCTCTCATCTCCGATGAACTTGACATAGCCCCCCAATGGAATAGCGGAAATCTTCCACCGCGTTCCGTATTTGTCCGTGAACCCGATCAGTTCGGGTCCAAACCCGATAGAAAAAGCCTGTGAGCCAATGCCGCACCAGCGTGCAACCAGATAATGGCCCATCTCATGGACAAAAACCACAACGGTCAGAACAAAGAGAAATGGAATGATGGTCCCGACAAGCAGGCTTTCGCCACCCAGAAAAAAGGCCAATGCCTCCTGCAAATCACTACTCCTTACACAACGCTAGTGGTCTGATTCCGACATTTTCATCCCTCGGATATGAGCGCCGAACGAGTTTTCAGTAATCCCATAAACTCATCCATCGCCCCCTCAGAAACTGAAGAATATCGCGGACGGTACGTCTGGCTCGGCAAAAATTGCACCAAACAGGTACAAAAGTGCGGCAGCAGCAACAAGTCCGTCCACGCGATCCAGAACACCGCCATGTCCCGGCAAAAGACATCCTGAGTCCTTTGCGCCGAACTGGCGCTTCACCCATGATTCTGCAAGATCACCGATCTGCGAAACGATAGACAGCAGTAATGCGAGCAGCGGTACGAGCCAGCTACCGGGTGCAGCCACAAGAGATGCGACCAGAATGCCACCAGCTACAGCAGCAGCGGCACCGCCAATGGCGCCGGACCACGTCTTGTTCGGTGAGAAGCGAGGAGCCAGCTTCGGCCCGCCCAACGCCCGGCCATTAAAATAGGCTGCAATATCGGTGGACCAGACAACAGCGAAAAGGAAAACGATGGCTGTAAAGCCGAAAGGTTCATCTCCGCGCAGAAGGGAAAGCGAAACAGCGGAGAAACCCGCATAGAAAAGCCCTGCTGCCGACCAGCCGCGCCCTGTCCGCCATTGTGTAACCAGAAGAAGGAGAGTACCCACCAACAGAACACCAATCGTCAGTAAGGCGCTCCGGTCCAAAACGAGCAAAATGCTGGTAAGCACCAGCCAGCCCCAACCGAACACCTGCGAAAACAATGTCTGCTTCGGCGCTGTCAGGCTCGTCCATTCGTGGAACATGGCCAATCCGATCGCAATCGAAAACAGCGTAAAACCCAAACCGCCGACCCATGTCAGCCACAAGGCAGCTGCACCGAGAACAATGGCGGTAATGATGCGGGTTTGCAGATTGGACATTGAGACCTTTCGACGGACTGGCTTGCGCCATATTAGAGCATTCTCAGTCGTTCCACCCCTCTGGAACCACTTTATACAGCCGCCCCCTTGGTCGAAGGGCATGCGATTTTTTCTTCACGTTCTTCCAGCCCGGCGCGTACTTCAACACCGCCGAATCGACGCTCGCGCTGGCGAAATGCCTCATAGGCTGCATCTAGATCGGAGGATCGAAAATCTGGCCAATGAATTGGCAGGAACAGAAACTCGGAATACGCCGCTTGCCAGAGCAGAAAATTCGACAGGCGCATTTCCCCGCTCGTACGGATAATGAGATCCGGATCGGGTATCCCGGCAGTATCGAGATTCGCAGAAATCAGTTCACTGGAAATAGAAGCCGGATCAAGCAGCCCAGCAGCGACATCGCGCGCCAGGCTACGAACAGCACGGACTATCTCATCCCGGGAACCGTAGTTGAAAGCTATGATCAGATTGAGGCCCGTGTTGCGAAGCGTAAGCGTTTCCGCTTCGACCAACAGCGCACGGATATCCGCGGCAAGTTCCTCGCGTTCGCCGATAATGCTGACCCGCACATTATTGCGGTGCAATTCGGCGAGATCGCGACGGATGAAAATCTTCAGCAGGCCCAGAAGGTCATTTACCTCACCGCTCGGGCGGGACCAGTTTTCTGAAGAGAACGCAAACAATGTAAGGTAGCCGAGGCCACGGTCCCCGGCTGCCCGTACAGTCTCACGAAGAGCTTCCACGCCCGCCCGGTGTCCGGCGCTGCGTGGCAAATTGCGTGCCTTTGCCCAACGGCCATTGCCATCCATGATAATGGCGATGTGGCGCGGATCGGACATGGCCAAGCTCTCCCTCAATGAAAATCATGCAAGTCCTAGACCTGCATGATCTCCCCTTCTTTCACAGCGACGACCTTATCCATCTCAGCGATGGTTTCGTCGGTCAGCTTCTGCACCTTTTCGGACAGGACGCGACCATCATCCTGACTGATGAGGCTGTCCTTCTCCAGTTTTTTCAGCGTGTCCATGCCGTCGCGACGAACATGGCGAGCAGCAATACGGCCCTGCTCAGCATATTGATGTGCAATCTTGACCAATTCCTTGCGGCGCTGTTCGTTCAATTCCGGCAGTGGAATGCGCAGCGTCGTGCCATCAGTGATAGGATTGAGACCAAGACCGGAATCGCGAATTGCGCGCTCCACAGCCCCCACCATGCTCTTGTCCCATACGGAAACCGAGAGCATACGCGATTCGGGAACAGTGATATTGGCAACCTGATTGATCGGCATTGTCGAGCCATAGGCTTCGATCACGATCGGCTCCAGCAAGCTTGCAGAAGCACGGCCCGTGCGCAGACCATTAAGGTCATGCTTCAAAGAGTTGATGGCGCCTTCCATGCGGCGTTTCAGGTCGTTGATGTCGAAAGCATCACTCATGCATTTTCTCCTTCGATACGCAGCAAAGGTCGATCAATTATCGGAAACGATCGTGCAGCGCCCCTTGCCTTGCAGAATTTCGGCCAAGCCGCCGTTTTCATGGATGGAATAGACTATTATCGGAATGTTGTTCTCACGCGCAAGGGCAACAGCGGCTGTATCCATGACTGCAAGCCCGCGATCGAGAACTTCTTTGTGCGTCAGACTGTCAAAACGCGTTGCGTTCGGGTCTTTCTTCGGGTCGGCGGAATAGATTCCGTCAACCTGTGTGCCCTTCAACAACGCATCCGCTTCAATTTCTGCGGCGCGAAGAGCAGCAGCCGAATCCGTCGTAAAGAATGGATTTCCGGTGCCGCCAGCAAAAATCACGACCTTGCCCTCATCCATATAAGCCGTCGCCTGTCTCTGCGAGAAGCTCTCACAAATTTCAGGCATGGCTATGGCCGAAAGCACGACAGAATCGACACCAATCTTGTGAAGGGAGGTGCGTAGCGCCAGCGAATTGATGACCGTGCCTAACATGCCCATGTGATCGCCTGTAACGCGATCTCCGCCTTTGGAGGCCACAGCAACACCACGGAAAATATTACCGCCGCCGATCACGACGCCAACTTCCACACCAAGCGACCGAGCCTGCTTGATATCGTTCGCAATACGGTCTGCTACTGAAACATCTATGCCAAAGCCCTGACTGCCCATTAATGCCTCGCCAGAGGCTTTCAAAAGGACGCGTTTGTAGGCGGGCTTACCGGACATTGGATGCTCTCCGCAGATTGTGATCAAGTGGTTGTGTTCGGGTTCCGATACACGAAGGGCACCGCGTTGTCACGCGATGCCCTTCATAATCAAAAGCCTTTTCAGGCAATAACCGATTAGCCCTTAGCGGCGGCAGCTACTTCAGCAGCAAAATCGGTTTCTTCCTTCTCGATGCCTTCGCCGAGAGCAACACGGGCAAAGCCGGTGATCTTGGCCGGTGCACCGATGGTCTTTTCAGCTTCCTTGAGAGCAGCTGCAACCGTCAGATCAGGATTGATGACGAAAGCCTGCGAAAGAAGAACAACTTCTTCGTAGAACTTGCGCATACGGCCTTCGATCATCTTTTCGATGATGTTGTCCGGCTTGCCGGATTCACGGGCCTGCTCGATGAAGATCGCCTTTTCGCGCTCGGCAGCAGCCGGGTCAACATCTTCAGCGGTCAGAGCCAGCGGGTTGATTGCAGCAACGTGCATGGCAACCTGGCGGCCAAATGCATTTGCAGCATCTGCATCGCCAGCGGTTTCGATTGCAACGAGAACGCCGAGTTTGCCGAGGCCATCAGCAACGCCATTGTGGATGTAGGTCGCGACAGCGCCTTGCGAGACGGTCAGCGCAGCCGAACGGCGGAAGCCAATGTTTTCACCGATGGTGGCGACAGCGTCCTTTGCCGTTTCGGTAACGGTCTTACCGTCAACGTTGGCGTTGGCAACAGCTTCGGTCGAACCGTCGGTCGACAGAGCGGCCTGAGCGATCTTGCGGACCAGATCCTGGAAAGCATCGTTGCGGGCAACGAAGTCGGTTTCGGAGTTGACTTCAACAACAACAGCCTTGTTGCCGGAAGCTGCAACGCCAACCAGACCTTCGGCAGCCGTACGGCCAGCCTTCTTGTCAGCCTTTGCAATACCCTTGGCGCGCAGCCAGTCAACGGCAGCTTCAATATCGCCATTGGTTTCAGCAAGTGCTGTCTTACAGTCCATCATGCCAGCGCCGGTGAGGTCGCGGAGTTCTTTGACGAGAGATGCGGAAATGCTCATGATATCGCCTTTCATGAAAGCGAAGGCACACCGGATGGGTGTGCCAACTTTTAACCGGCGCTTGGTTTCTGGATCGCAATTGGACTGAGCATTGCACTTCAGGAATCACAATCCCGCACCGGGATGAAACGAGATTATCCACCCGCCCTATCACAGATATGACGGATGGATGAAATCATACGCCGATTAAGCGCCTTCAGCCGGAGCTTCGAGGGCTGGCTCAACCGGAGCTTCAGCCTGCGCACCGACGTCGATGCCCATTGCGCCCTGCTGGCGAGCAATACCGTCGAGAGCAGCACGAGCAATCAGATCGCAATAGAGAGCGATAGCACGTGCGGCGTCGTCGTTGCCCGGAATCGGGTAGTCGATCTGGTCTGGATCGCAGTTCGAGTCGATCACTGCTACAACCGGAATACCAAGACGCTTGGCTTCCTGAATAGCAATCGCTTCCTTGTTGGTGTCGATGATGAACATCAGGTCCGGAACCGAACCCATGTCCTTGATACCGCCGAGGGCACGGTCAAGCTTTTCACGCTCGCGCTCAAGGTTCAGACGTTCCTTCTTGGTGAAGCCCTGAGCTTCGCCAGCCAGAAGTTCGTCGAGCTTGCGCAGACGCTGGATCGAATTGGAGATCGTCTTCCAGTTGGTCATCATGCCGCCGAGCCAGCGTGCATTGACGTAGTACTGTGCCGAACGATTGGCAGCATCGGCGATGATATCCGAAGCCTGACGCTTCGTGCCGACGAACAGAACGCGGCCGCCGCGAGCAACCGTATCCGACACGATCTTCAGCGCATTGTGCAGCAGAGGAACGGTCTGGGACAGATCGAGAATGTGGATGTTGTTACGGTCACCATAGATGTATGGCGCCATTTTCGGGTTCCAGCGATGGGTCTGGTGGCCGAAGTGAACACCAGCTTCCAGAAGCTGGCGCATGCTGAAATCAGGCAATGCCATCTTTATTTTCCTTTTCCGGTTTAACCTCCACGGGCTGAGGCGATTTCTCGCCACCGGAGGTTTTTGCCGGATTTCTCCCGACAAAAGCCCAATCCCGTGTGTGGAATAGGCGCGCTGTTAACTGATCGCGCCGTAAATTGCAAGTCGTCTACACAATATAGCATCGAACAGACGAACAAACACGCCAGTCAGCGTGCTTATTTGCACGTCGCAGCCTGCTTTGCCGCATCATACACATCAAGCTTCACAAGCTTTCCGCGCATGGAGAAATCTCCATAATCCATAGTGAGGTCGCGGGTAATACCATTGCGATAAAGCTTGAAATTGATACGGTAGATTGGCAAGCCGTCCTGCTTTTCCTTGTCATCGAAATAGGCAATCGTCACCGGCCAGACCTGATCCTTGGAAAATTTGCCCATGACCTTGGTCTCGTCATCCGGCAGAGACTGCTCCTTGCCAACGACGACGGTGGTAGCAACCACCCTGTCAGCATCTTCGGAAGCATCGAAAAGCGACGTCTGGTAGAATTTCTGCCCAGCTTCGGCCTTGCCGATCAGTTCTTCCATATGTCCGGTCGGAAATTGCGTTCCCTTGAGGTCAAGCTTGTTTTCCTTCGGCTTGCTCAATTCAACGACTGTCTTGCCACCCTCGAGCTTCGCGTCACCGCGCACTTCCTTGACCAGTTCCTTGTCCACGAAGGTCTTGTTGACGAAACGGAAGTTCTTTCCGTCTGCACCTTCGAAAGTCGTCGTTTGCTGGTCGGTCACGCGCTGCGGCTGTTCTTCCATATCGATCCGCGTCACGAAACGGAAATTGGTAGTGTAGCCTTCACATGCAGATCCGTTGAACTCGTAGACCATACGGCCGGTCAAACCACTGATTCCCGACTTTTCATCGGCACGATCCAGAGTCAGATCATAGACTGCGCGATGTGGAACCAACGTTACCGTCGAGGCCGCATGAGCGACACCAGCAAATCCGGCCCATACACAAGCAGCCGTTCCACTCGCCACAACCGCACTCTTGAAAAAACGCATACATGAATCTCCCGATGAGTTGACGAGCATGATAAAAAAACTCGTGGCGGAAGCGAGGCAAAAAACGCACCTTCCCAAAAGCTTCACCGATTCTGCCTATAGGTAGATCGCGAAGTACCTTTACAAGCAAGGATTAATGCAATGACCGACATAATCGACAGCCGCCTTAAAAATCTGGGTATATCCATTCCGGAAGCTGCGGCACCCGCCGCCAACTACGTTCCTTTTGCGCAAAGCGGTTCGCTGCTTCTCACATCTGGCCAGCTCCCGCTGGAAGGCGGCAAGCTTGTGCATACGGGTCAGATCGGTGATGAGCTGACGGTTGCGCATGGACAAGCTGCGGCGCGTGCCTGCGCTGTCAATATCCTTGCCCAGGCAAAAGCCGCTCTCGGCGACCTTGGCCGCATCAAGCGCATTGTGAAGATTACTGCCTTCGTGGCCTCCACGCCCGATTTCGTGGAACAGCACCTTGTGGCCAATGGCGCCTCCGATCTCCTCGTGGCGGTTCTCGGCGATGCCGGCAAACACGCCCGCTCGGCTGTTGGCGTTGCGAGTCTACCCCTCAATGCACCTGTTGAAATAGAAGCGATCATCGAGGTTGCCTGACATGACTTCCATCGACTGGATCAGGAAGCGTCCCGTTGCCCATCGCGGATTGCACGACCTCAATAAAGAGCGCTGGGAAAACACCCTTTCAGCGTTCGAGGCAGCAGTCAAAGCGGGGTTCGCTATCGAATGCGATGTGCATCTCACCCGTGACGGCGGTGTTGTCGTCTTTCACGACGATGAACTGAAGCGCCTTGCCGGTTGCGAAGGCTACATCAGCGATTTGACGCTTGCCGAAGCCACCGCACTGAAGATCGGAGGCACCGCAGATCATGTGCCAACGCTTCGTCAGATGCTTGATCTGGTCGATGGTCGTGTTCCTCTCGTCATCGAGCTGAAGGGTATCGAAGGCAAAGATGACGGTCTGGTTGCCGCTGTCGCCATAGAACTGGCGTCCTATAAGGGCGAAGCTGCGATCATGTCTTTCGACCACCATCTGATCCGCCGGTTTTCGACGGACGCTCCAGGAATTCCCGGGGGGCTTACCGCTGAAGGCACGCGCGTGGAAGATTTCGAGAGGCATTTTTCCATGCTGGCGCATGGCATCTCCTTCGTCTCCTACAATGTGCATCACCTGCCGAACCCGTTCGTCAACTTCGTTCGGGACAAGTTGCAAATGCCGGTAATCAGCTGGACGGTGCGGGATCGCGAAATGCAGAAGCATAGCGATCTCAATGTCGACCAGATCACGTTCGAAGGCTTTGATCCACGCGCCCTCCTAGCTTGACGACAACACGCCGAACGCCACAAAATATGCGCGATAACGGCAAAGGAATAGCGGTGAACGACGAAGATCCGCAGAATGAGCAAAGTTTTGTTCTCCGTGTCGTTGAGAATATCAGCGAATTCACGGCAGATGAATGGAACAGTCTTGTCGGGACCTCCCGGCAGGACGCGCATTATAATCCCTTCATTACCCGCGATTTCCTGCTTGCTCTGGAAGAATCAGGCTCGGTTTCGCAGAAGGCGGGCTGGATTCCGCGCCATTTGCGCCTTGAAGATGATCAAGGTCGCCTCATCGGGGCGGTGCCGAACTATCTCAAGGGACATAGTCAGGGAGAATATGTCTTTGACCATGGGTGGGCTGACGCTTTCGAACGCGCCGGTGGACGATACTATCCAAAATTTCAGGCCGCAGTGCCTTTCACACCAGCCACCGGTCCGCGTCTCCTCAATCATATCGCCTATGAAAGTGAAACCGTTCGACTGGCGCTGGCCGGCGGATTGCGGGAGCTGGCTGATCAGTCCGGCGTCTCGTCTGCTCATGTCACCTTTGCGCTGCCCGATGAGATCAACGCGCTGGAGCGTGCAGGATTTCTTCATCGCACAGATCAGCAGTTTCACTTTAAAAACAACGGCTTTAAAAGCTACGATGATTTTCTGAATGAACTGGTATCGCGGAAACGAAAAGCGTTGAAAAAAGAGCGGCGCGAAGCCCTGTCGGATGGCATCGAAATCGATTGGCTAACCGGTAGCGATCTCACAGAAGCCGTCTGGGATGATTTCTTCGCGTTTTATATGGATACCGGCAGCCGCAAATGGGGACGGCCCTATTTGAACAGGCAGTTCTATTCACTGATCGGCGAAAGCATGGCGGAAGACATTCTGCTCGTCATGGCCAAACGTAATGGACATTACATTGCCGGTGCGATCAACTTCATTGGTGGCGATACACTTTTCGGCCGCCATTGGGGCTGCATCGAAGATCACCCATACCTGCATTTCGAGGTTTGCTATCATCAGGCAATCGATTTTGCGATTGATCGCCAGCTCAGCGTCGTGGAAGCCGGAGCACAGGGCGAGCATAAAATCGCCCGTGGCTATGTGCCGGTTACGACTCATTCGGCACATTACATCGTCCATGAAGGCTTTCGAAACGCTGTGCGCGACTATCTCGATCATGAACGTCGCGAAGTCGAACAAATTCAAAATGCTTTGGAAGAGCATTCGCCATTCAGGGGTAGTTGAGCTCATCCCCTTGCCTGGCGGGATTTGATGCGATCTGATCTCGTCAAACATTTCGCATTGGAGAGAATCGCATGTCCGCCACCTATGACGACAACAATATCTTTGCCAAAATCCTGCGCGGCGAAATCCCGTCCACCCGTGTTTACGAAACCGACGACGTCATTGCCTTTATGGATGTAATGCCGCAAGGCACGGGCCACACGCTGGTTGTGCCAAAAGCACCGTCCCGCAATCTGCTTGATGCCAAGCCGGAAACTCTCGCGAGCGTCGTTCAAGTCGTGCAGAGAATCGCACAGGCCGTGAAGAAGGCATTCAATGCCGATGGCGTAACAGTCATGCAGTTCAACGAACCGGCATCTGGTCAGACCGTCTATCATCTGCATTTCCATGTGATCCCGCGCTTTGAAGGCGTGGCGCTCAAGCCCCATACCGGACAGATGGAAGACGCAGCCGTTCTTTCTGCAAACGCTGAAAAGATTCGTGCAGCACTCTGATATGACTCACACTTTCAAAGTGTAAGCAGGCCGATTACCAGCAGGATTTCCGCAACCAGCACACCGACAAGCAGTCGCTTGCCGGTAATGAGAAAGGCGGCAAATCCTGCAACGGCGGAACCCGCGCGGAGCCAGAGGGGCGAGTTGGCCAATTCTCCATTGGGATAGAGAATGAGCTGCGCGATAACACCTGCAACCAGCGCGGTCGCGACGCAGCGCACGAGAACAAGCGCCTCAGAATCCTCCCGTACGCGCCCACCAACCAGCACGCCCATCACGCGGAACAGATAGGTTGGAAGCGCGCCAGCCAGCAGAATAAACAAAAACGGCCACCACCAGGTCGAAAGACTGTCCCAGTTCATTTGGCGGCTCCTACCGATATGCGGCGCATCAGATGAAAGCCGAAGGCTATCAGCCCACCGAGAACACCCGTAATCAGCAGGTCATAGCCCGGTGTCACATGATGAAATATGGGAAACAGAACGATCCCGGAAATCATTGCGACCTGCCCTGCCCGTTCTCTCGCCGAACGCCAGAGCGACGTCAGAAAATACATCGGCGTCAGCATGAAAAGTGCAGCGAAAACGATAGGCGGAAAAGACGTCGATAACGAATAGACGATAGCCACGACAATTGCATTGGTTCCCACCAGAACCATACCGATCCCAGCAAAATAACTGGTTCGCATATCACGCGGGATTTTGCGCAGCTCTTCCATAGCCATCACCCAAGCGGTGACGGCAACGAAATGACAAAGGGCCATCAATGTCAGCTTCCGCGTTTTAGGTCCCTGCAACTCGGGAAGCAGTGCGACCACCATCGGCATCAAACGCACGGACGAAAGTCCCACGGCGAGAGCCGCAGCAGGTAAAGCCACACCTGCGCTGATCGCGCCAATCAGAACAACCTTTGCCGGAAGCGCCCATATAGTCAGCGTCATAAAGACGGCTTGAACAACGGTGAGGCCGCTTTCAATTGCCAGCCCCGCAAAACCGATAAACGAACTCATCAATAATAGAGCTGGAATGCTGCAAATGCGCGTGCAGCCGCGCAAGAACCATCGTAGATGACGATGATCTTCTGAACTTTGCTCGGGATGATCGGAATGAATCGGTGGCATAAAGCCACGTTAGAGCAAGCATCGACGCAGTTGCACCCGGTTTCTGCCGCTCAGATCGGAAAACCTCAGTTTTCGTTCACGCTCGTCTCGTGCTCAAAACAAAACGGCCCTCAGAGAGGGCCGTTTCGATTGCTTGTTACTTCTTACGCGGTACTTTCGGCACCGAAGATTTAACTGCCGAAGCCTTCGACGAGGATTTCGGCGCTGGCTCGTCCTTGCCCGCCAGCACTTTTTCCTTCTCTGCCTTCTTCGGAACAGCCTTCTTGCGTTGTAGCTGCTTCTTTTCAGCAGGGATATCCTTCTTCGGACTTACCGGCTTATCAGCCACGCTTTCCAGCGACAAATCGGTCTTTCCGTCCGGTTTCGTCACGACATCCACACGGACCATTCCACCATGCTTGAGTTTTCCGAACAGCACTTCATCAGCCAACGGCTTCTTGATGTGTTCCTGGATAACCCGCGCAAGCGGACGTGCGCCCATGCGTTCATCGTAACCCTTGTCAGCCAGCCAGGCGATTGCGCCTTCGGTCAGTTCGAAAGTCACGCCACGCTCGGCAAGCTGTGCCTCAAGCTGAAGCACGAACTTCTGCACGACCTGATGAATGACCGGAACCGGCAACGGACCGAACGGAATGATCGCATCCAGTCGGTTACGGAACTCAGGCGTGAACAAGCGGTTGATCGCTTCCATGTCATCGCCTTCGCGTCGCGTGGAACCAAAGCCGATTGCTGCCTTCGCCATATCCGACGCACCGGCATTGGTGGTCATGATCAGGATCACATTGCGGAAGTCGATCTTCTTGCCGTTGTGATCGGTCAGCGAGCCATGATCCATCACCTGCAACAGGATGTTGAACAGATCCGGATGGGCTTTCTCGATTTCATCGAGCAGCAGTACGCAATGCGGATGCTGATCAACGCCATCGGTCAGGAGACCACCCTGATCGAAGCCGACATAGCCGGGAGGCGCACCGATAAGCCGTGAGACGGTGTGACGTTCCATATATTCCGACATGTCGAAACGCAGGAGTTCCACACCAAGCGAACTTGCCAGTTGCTTGGCGACTTCCGTCTTGCCGACGCCGGTCGGGCCCGAGAACAGATAGGAGCCGATCGGCTTGTCCGGTTCGCGCAATCCCGCACGGGCGAGCTTGATCGAGGCCGACAACGCTTCAATCGCCAGATCCTGACCGTAAACGACACGCTTCAATTCAGCATCCAGATGCGACAGAACCTGTTCGTCATCCTTCGATACCGACTTCGGCGGGATGCGGGCCATCGTCGCGATTGTCGCTTCGATTTCCTTCACGCCGATGGTCTTCTTGCGCTTGTTTTCAGGCAACAGCATCTGGCTGGCGCCTGTTTCGTCGATCACATCGATTGCCTTGTCTGGCAATTTGCGATCCGAAATATAACGCGCAGACAATTCCACCGCCGTCTTGATAGCATCGACCGTGTACTTGACCTTATGGAAATCCTCGAAATAGGGCTTCAGCCCCTTCATGATTTCAATCGCATCCGGGATCGATGGCTCGTTGACATCGATCTTCTGGAAACGGCGCACCAAGGCACGGTCCTTCTCGAAGAACTGACGATATTCCTTATAGGTCGTCGATCCGATGCAGCGGATCGCGCCAGATGAAAGCGCCGGCTTCAACAGGTTCGATGCGTCCATGGCACCGCCCGAAGTGGCGCCAGCGCCGATGACCGTATGAATCTCATCGATGAACAGAACCGCGCCCGGATACTCTTCGAGTTCCTTGACGACCTGCTTCAGACGTTCTTCGAAGTCACCGCGATAGCGAGTGCCAGCCAGAAGCGTACCCATGTCGAGCGAGAAGATCGTCGCGTCGGCAAGTGCTTCCGGCACCTGTCCTTCAACGATCCGCTTGGCAAGACCTTCGGCAATCGCAGTCTTGCCGACGCCTGGATCACCCACATAAAGCGGATTGTTCTTTGAACGGCGGCAGAGCACCTGAATGGTACGGTTGATTTCGGTATCACGCCCGATCAGCGGATCAATGCGCCCGGCCTTCGCCTTTTCATTCAGATTGACGCAATAAGCGGAAAGCGCATCCTGCTTCTTCTTGGCGCTTTCTTCCTGTTCCGTACTGGTGCGTTCTTCGCTGGCACTTTCCGCGCCGCGCGGGGGACGGGTTTCGTTGCTCTGCGGCCGTTTTGAGATACCGTGCGAGATATAGTTCACGGCATCGTAACGGGTCATCTGCTGCTCCTGGAGGAAATAGGCAGCATGGCTTTCCCGTTCCGCGAAAATAGCAACGAGCACATTGGCACCGGTTACTTCCTCGCGGTTCGAGGACTGCACATGGATGACCGCGCGCTGAATAACGCGCTGGAAAGCGGCAGTTGGCTTCGAATCTTCGTCATAACCTGTGACGAGATTATCAAGTTCGCGATCAATATAATCAGTAACGATACGTTTGAGATGCTCAAGGTCGACGCTGCAGGCACGCATCACTGCGCCCGCATCCTGATCGTCGATCAAGGCAAGCAAAAGATGTTCGAGCGTCGCATATTCGTGATGCCGCTCGTTTGCTATTGTGAGGGCTTGATGCAGGGCCCTTTCAAGGCTTGGGGAGAACGATGGCATATGACCTCACTTTTTCTCCATCACGCATTGCAGCGGATGCTGGTTTTGGCGGGCGAAATCCATGACCTGACTGACTTTGGTTTCGGCGACTTCGTATGTAAATACGCCGCACTCGCCGACCCCATGATTGTGAACATGCAGCATGATGCGCGTGGCATCATCCTGGTTCTTCTGGAAAAACCGCTGCAGGACATGAACGACGAACTCCATGGGTGTGTAGTCGTCGTTGAGGAGCAGGACACGATAGAGACTGGGCTTCTTGGTTTTCGGCTGTGTACGCGTAACCACAACGGTGCCGTTTTCCGGACCATTTCCGCCGTCGGTCTTGCTTTGCATAACTGTATCGAGATGCCTCATGAAACCTATTACCCGGATGCCCATCTGCCTGACCCAACTTGCCCTATTATGTAGGTCGTCATGTGGTGATTTTAAGCCCTTCATTGGCACTTGCAACCGGGACTTATTGCAATAACGCGGCTTGACACAGTTATATGGCATCGTCCGAACGATAGGCCTTGGCCAAACAGCCCTATGTAAATAGCTGGATTGATCGTGAACCCACAAATATAGGCTCAAATAATTGACCACAAAAAAGCAGACCCTATAGCAAGGGGGGAACATATTGCCGTTTAGCGAATGCGAAAAAAATACTAAATTCCTCACATACCTAAAAATTAATTCATGTATTTTGGATAAGATAAGATCAGATATTTTTAAAACGCATCCGTTTCAAAGAGCTGCCCTTCTCGCCTTCCTAGTCAGGACAGCAGCAAAACTAAACTCGCGCAAGCGAGTTTTTTTGTTATCGGAAACAGTTTCCGCCCTCGTGAAGCAGGAGCAGCCTCCTGAAAACACATATGCGTGAGTGAGCGATGTTTTTCGGGCATCGATTGGCCACTGACGCGACAACCGTCTCGATTTTTTTCCGAAATTTATGAACAACGCGGTTACCATAAACGGATTGGTAACGCTGATGGCAGTAGGATCACCGAATTAGACGCTGTGTGCCTTTTGTGCCGCAGTTCAAAAAATCCGGGATACAGGTAGGTCATCATCGTGCGTACCGCATTTAGTAAAGTCGCATATGCCTTGAAAAGAGCGGCGCAAGCCACCCTTCTTCTTGCAGTTGTAACGGGGTGCTCAACAGCTTCGACAACGATACCGGCAATAGCGGCGAGCGATAGATATGCAGCTATCGTAATCGATGCGAATACCGGCAAAACGCTTTTCGCTTCAAATGCGGATGCCCAGCGTTATCCCGCGTCTCTCACGAAAATGATGACCCTGTACATGCTGTTCGAGGCAATGCAGGCCGGTCGCATGAACAAGGACACGCGTATCCCCGTGTCCGCCTATGCAGCCGCACGTCCACCCACGAAAATCGGATTCCGTTCGGGACAGAGCATTCGTGCTGAAGATGCAGCGCTGGCCATGATCACGAAATCGGCCAACGACGTAGCAACTGCTGTCGGCGAATATCTTGGAGGCTCTGAAGAACGATTTGCCCAGATGATGACCGCGAAAGCGCGTCGTCTTGGCATGCGTAACACAACCTTCCGTAACGCATCGGGCCTGCCGAACATGGCACAGCATACGACTGCACGCGACATGGCGATTCTCAGCATCGCGCTCCGTCAGCATTTCCCGAATGAATTCTCCTATTTCTCGCGTCGCAGCTTCGTTTTCCGCGGCCAGACCATCAATGGCCACAACCGTTTGCTCGGCCGCGTTGAAGGCGTGGATGGCATCAAGACCGGCTACACCAATGCATCGGGCTACAATCTGGCCTCCTCTGTCAGCCTGGATGGTCGTAGACTGGTAGCTGTCGTGATGGGTGGAAATACCGGTGCAAGCCGTGACGCTCACATGGCTCAGCTCATTCGCAAATATCTTCCCATGGCAACGCGTAGCCGCAACGCTGCGCCGCTCGTCGCAATGCGCAACGATGCACCGCAGGTGGTTGCTTCACTCGATCTTCCCAAGGCCCTGAATGCCCCTGTACCAGTAACGCGTCAGACCGCTGCCGTGGAAGATGTCATCAACAATGAAAGCGGCGAAGGCGACAGCGACCAGCCACAGGTTCTGGCACTTGCAGCTCCAGCTGCGCGCCCGGCAGCACTGGCCGCTCAAGCGGCTGTTCGTCCAACGCCGAAGGCCGCGGTCCCATCTGCGCAGCCGCAGGATGTCGATCCCGTTACCACTGCCTCGGCCCCCGCTGCCGGTGGTTGGGCTATCCAGATCGGCTCCCTGCCGAGCGAAGGTCAGGCACGTGACATGCTGGCCAAGGCTTCGGCGACGGCAGGTGGTACATTGCGCGCCGCATCGCCTTATACCGAGACGTTCAGCAAGGGTAGTGCAACTTTCTACCGCGCACGTTTCGTCGGCTTCTCCTCCAAGCAGGCCGCGTGGGATGCATGCGCCTCGCTGAAGAAGAAAAACTTCGGCTGCTATGCAGTCGCGAACTAATCGATTGCGAGGGGCCTTGCCCCCTCGTTGCCAGCTTCAAACCCGAATTTGTAGTGCGTAGAGGGTTTCGAGATGTCAAATATGAGAGAAACTTTCGGCCAGCCGCCGTTCAAAACAGCCGACTGGACACAGGATGAAGGTAAGACTTCAGCGTTCGGCGCACTGTTCTCGGTGCAAGGTCTCAAGCAGGCTGCCCTGCGAATTGCCGATGTGCGTCGCGGTACCGGCTTTCAGACCAAAGATCTGGTCGGGCTGCTTGTCTGCCATGCGGCACGTAACAGACGACTGATTCAACCACGGGCGTCCATGCGGATGACCTTGCCGGTGAATTTCGACCGGGTTTCAGTCCGCCTGACGATAGAAAACTGATTAATCACAGATGGAATGAAAAAGGACCTGCCGATAAACCGGCAGGTCCTTTTTCATGAATAGGTCGCCTTTAGAGCAATCCCAGAGCCGCCAACTCCTGCCGCAGTTCTGCAGGCAAGGCAGCCCTGCCCGCTTTGCCGGCGGCTTCATCACGCGGGACTTCATTTTCTGCCAGATAGCGCCATCCCTGAAAAGCGCGGCGCGGCTGCCACTCAGTCGGGATGACCTTGGGCTCGAGAACAAGGTGGCAGCGATTAATGCCCTGCTCGTCCGTGAACGGACGCACGTCAAGCAATTGCTGGCGACATTGGACATTGCCCTTGATAACCCAGTAGAGCGAGCCACCTTCCAGCAGTTCGTCGATCCGCTTGGGTACCATTCTCGTCGTATGAAACTGTTCCGGCACCAAACCGGCTGCACGCTGTTCCGCAAGACGGAAATCGATCCAAGCCGCGAGATCTTCGATACTGTCGCAGCCGACGCAAAGTTTGACGAGATTGAGAGCCATAGAGGTGATTTAGCCAAGACGAATGCGCGCTTCAAGCCTGAAGCATCGCATTCTATCGAGAATTGCGAATCAACAGGCGACAACGTTCACGGCAAGGCCGCCCTGACTGGTTTCCTTGTAACGTTCGCTCATATCGTGACCGGTCTGGCGCATCGTCTCGATACAGGCGTCGAGCGGCACAAAATGCTTGCCGTCGCCCTTTACAGCAAGGGAGGCTGCGGTCACGGCCTTCACCGCACCAAGCGCGTTGCGTTCTATGCATGGTACCTGCACAAGCCCGGCAACCGGATCGCAGGTCATGCCCAGATGGTGTTCGAGTGCAATTTCAGCAGCATTTTCAATTTGTTCAGGCGATCCACCAAGCACAGCGGCAAGACCCGCTGCCGCCATCGCCGATGCTGATCCCACTTCGCCCTGACAACCAACTTCCGCACCAGAAATCGATGCGTTGTGCTTGATAACACCGCCAATCGCAGCCGAAGTCAGGAGAAAATCGCGGATGCCTTTCTCATCAGCATCGTCATGAAAATGCAGGTAATAGCGCAGAACTGCTGGTACGACGCCTGCGGCGCCATTTGTCGGTGCAGTCACTACCCGACCGCCGGACGCGTTTTCCTCATTGACCGCCATCGCGTAAACCGACAGCCAGTCATTTGCCAGAAGCGGATTACTGCGATTGTTGCGCCAGTCGTCCTGCAGCTTGTCGTGAAGCTGCCGCGCACGCCGGCGGACATTCAAACCGCCAGGCATGACACCATCCCGGCTCAGTCCACGCTCGATACAGCCGCGCATGGCTCCCCAAATACGGTCGAGACCATTATCCAGATCGCCACGAGCCATATGCTTTTCTTCATTGGCTCGTTTCATTTCAGCAATCGACAGCCCGCTGTCATGGGCCATCTCAAGCATCTCAGCGGCGCTACGGAACGGAAACGGCACATCAGCCTTGTCGTCCTGCTTCGCACCGCTGCGCTGCACACGGCTCAGTTCTTCTTCCGTCACGACAAAACCGCCACCAATGGAAAAATAAGCGCGACGCAACAGGAGATTGTCATCAGCGTCGTATGCAGAGAAAGCCATGCCGTTGGCATGTCCCGGCAGAGGCGTCTTCCTATCCAGAACGAGATCGACCTTTGGATCAAAATGATAGGCCGGATGCCCTTCGGGTTTCACCTTCTTCTCGGCGAACACCTTCTCAACCTCTACGTCCATAATGTCGGGATCAATCGTATCCGGCAGATGACCACAAAGCCCCAGAATGACGGCTCGATCTGTTGCGTGCCCGACGCCGGTATAGGCCAGAGAGCCGTGCAGACTTGCTTTCAACCGATGGATTTTCGAATGCGCAGGCCGTGGCCAGTTTCCGCCGATTACCTCGTTGAGAAACATGCGCGCAGCCGTCATTGGGCCCATCGTATGCGAACTGGAAGGCCCAATGCCAATCTTGTAAAGATCGAAAACCGACAGAAACATTCCACACCTTCTACAGCCATCATGTGGCTGATTGATTCCTGATCGCAGCGTCGCTTGCGATTTACCTGATCGTCCATTTTAGACAAAAATCGGCAAAAAGTCGCTAACGCGAAAACCGCGTATCTCTATCAGATAGTGTAGGAAAGGATCAACGCAAACGGAATGCCGAAATGCGGCATCAAATTTCCGGAATACGTAACGCCGCCTGACTTCTAGACGGAGAACAGGTAGGCCATGAGAATGACAGCAGCGAGACCAATGACTGCCCAGAGCGTGACGCCCCAGCAGGATTTTTGAACGGTTTCGTCCATGGAGATTTTGGCAACCTTGTTGTGCAACGCTTTTACACAGCGTCCTTCACAACGCTGTTACCAATCATATAGCTTCGTGATCAACGGAACGCAACGATGAAAAACGGCTGAATTACGGCAGCAGGTTTCCAGCACCGCATATACGATTCAAAAATTCTTTTTCTATCAATCAGTTACCAACAGATAACCTTAACGAAAGCTTTAAAGTGGCGGCAGAATTGCGGCATCAGGGTTGAGGCAGAAGCATATCTGTCTTGCCCGCCATCCAGTAAGCGGCAAGCCCTACCCACTCGCGCATGGCCACGCTGAAGCGCGAAAGCGCTTCATTCGGGGATTCGAGATAGAGTGCGAAGCGCTCGCTGGCGCGCGTCTTGTAGTCTACCGGCCAGGCGACAACGTCGAAATCCGCCTTGCGAAAACAACCAACGGATCGCGGCATATGATATGCGGAAGTCACCAGAAGCCACGTTTCGCCGGGCTTGGGCTGGGCCAGTTCCTTTGAGAAAATCGCATTCTCAACCGTGTTCCGGGACTTGTTTTCATAGATGTAGCGTTCACCGGAAAAGCCGAGATCTATCAGCATCTGTCGGGTGCTATCCGCCTCTTTTGCAGATTCTTCGAAAAAGGCGCCGTCTCCTCCAGAAACAATGACCTTGGCGTCCGGATATAGTCTCGCTAACCGCATTGCCTCGAAAATGCGATCAGCCGCACTATTCAACTCGAAACCTTTGCGCCCGGCATTAATGTCGCCGTTCATATAGCCGCCAAGGACGACGATCCCGTCCACGTGTTGTGGCATGTCATCGGGCTTCGCAAAACGATCTTCCAGTGGGGCAAGCAGAACGGAACCCAGTGTCGTGAAAGCGGCAAGAAATAAAATGACAATCGACAGCCCCAGCGCGCCCAGCCCGAACCGCCGGAAGCCGCGCCACATGGCCAGAAAGGCAATCAGAACAAGAACGAGGATTATCGTAACAGGTTGAAAGAACAGCCAGAAAATCTTCGAAAGACTATAAAACAACCAAACCCTCCAATATCAGGCCCTTTGCGTGCGCCAATGCCAGCACGAATCCGTGTGCGCCTGCATACTATAGTGTTGCAAAAGGCTGTGTTAGAGATTTGCCGGGAATCGAAAAACACCTGAGCATTTTCGAGCCAAAAGTGCGAAGCGGTTTTGCGTAGGATAATGCGATAAAACAAATATTTAGAGCGGCTCCAACCACCCTGTTTTAACTGGACCGCTCTAGACATTGCAATCCAGCCGGAAGGAACCATGTCTAACATAGCGCTTCAAGATACCGTAACTTCGTCCCGTATTCGCCTCGGGCGCATCGATATTGCACGCGGGATCGCGCTGATCGCCATGGCGATCTATCACTTTGGCTGGGATCTTGAGTTTTTTGGCTATATGGCGCCTGCCACGACCGCTCACGGCGGATGGAAACTTTTCGCCCGCTGTATTGCATCGAGCTTTCTGTTTCTGGTCGGTTTCAGCCTTGTTCTGGCGCATGGCAACGGAATTCGCTGGAAGCCTATGACGAAACGCCTGGTGCAGATCGCTGTTGCCGCAGCCGCGATTTCAGCCGTCACATGGTACATGTCGCCGGACAGTTTTATCTTCTTCGGCATCCTTCACCAGATCGCTCTGGCAAGTGTGCTCGGCCTTCTGTTCCTGCGTTTGCCTGCCATTGCAACATTGATCGTTGCCGCGTTGGTCATCAGCGCCCCGCTTTATGCACGCGCTGATATTTTCAATAATCCTGCACTGAGTTGGGTCGGACTTTCGACCGTGACGCCGCGCTCTAATGACTACGTACCGCTGTTTCCGTGGTTCGGAGCGGTTCTCATCGGTATAGCTGCCGCTCGCATGTTTCAGCGTTTCGGCTGGCTCCAGCTATTGGCTGGCGGGATCAAACCTCTGTTTCTTGAAAAGCCGCTAACATTCATCGGCAGGCATAGCCTGGCGTTCTATCTCATTCATCAGCCAGTGCTGATCGGACTGGTTTATGTATTCTCGCAACTGATGCCTCCCGCGCAGCCGACACCGCGTGAAGCCTTCACGCAATCCTGCGTGGCTGCATGCCTGCAAAACGGTAGCGAACAGCTATGCCAGCAGTTCTGCGGCTGCGTTGTGACGGAACTGGACAAGGCGAAACTGTTCGATGATGTCTTCAGCGGCAAGATCGATCAAGAAAACAACAGCACGGTTCAGGATATCGCACAAATGTGCTCTCCGGTGCCCGACACCCAATAAAACTGATCAGGTATTGACGCCCAGTTCGGCAAGACGCTCGATGCAGGATTCCTCAATCTGATCAAGTTCGCCCAGCGTTTCCTCAATATCACGACGCTTCTGCCGAAGATCAGCACGTTTTTCCTCGACGCGCTTCATAAGCAGCTTCAGCTGCCCGGTTTCGCCGGGCGGTTCGCGATACATCTGAATGATCTCGTGAATTTCGGCAATGGAAAAGCCGAGCCGCTTGCCACGTAAAATCTGCTTCAGGAGATGACGATCAGCGGGACGAAACAGTCGCGTGCGACCGCGCCTCACGGGAGCAATCAAGCCTTCATCTTCATAGAAGCGCAAAGTACGGGTTGAAATACCGAACTCGCGCGTCAGCTCCGTGATCGTATAATATTCGCGCACCACAACATTCCTGCCTTATATCAAGCGGACCAGGCTCTAAACCAAATCGGATTTAGAGCGTAAGTTGTGCTCCTGCATTTACGTAAAAGTCAACATTAAACCGATGCCAACTAAAATACCGCTAGCTACAATTTGGTCTGAAACCGGAATGATCAATTCAACGTATCAACGCGAACGTTCAACGCGTTCATGAGGCGCGTCGTCTGGAAAATGCCGCGATTCCTTTGATTTCCAGTTGATTGCGACTTGCCATCATATTGCCGCTCATGCGTTATGAACTTGCGAAAACCAGTTACAAACGGCGATTCATGCGGCGCTCTATAAAATTTACTTTGATCGGACTTGTCGTCATCGCGGTGATCGGCGCGGCTCCTTTTGCCGTCGAACCAATCGTGGTGAAGATTGGCGAGGGCTCGATTCGTCAGCTCGCCAGAGACGGCAATTTCTGCCAGACAGAGCAATGCGACGAAGGCATGAATTATGCGCTTGGTTTTCTCGAAACCAATTATGGCCTGTCGCCTCATGACGTTAAATGGTGTATGGGCGTCGACGTCATTTCCCATTATGAGTTGCCATTCGGTAACGCATTGAAAAAATCAATAACCGATCGAATGTACCAACGTTGTGGCGACCCGAAGCAGGATGAGCCACCCGGCGATCATACGGATGAATAAAGGCGCTCCTTATGAAGCGATTTTTGCGCATTGGCGCCTGGATGATACTTCTGGCCATCCTCGCAGTGACAATCAGTCCAATAAAATTCCGCCCCGTAACAGGTGAGCCCGTCGATCTTGAACGGTTTGCGGCTTTCTTTCTGGTCGGCGCCTTATTTGCCCTCGCCTACCCTCGCCACTGGATGGGCGTTCTTTTGCTGACCGTCGGCTGCGCTGCACTTTTTGAACTGATGCAGCGCCTCGCGCCCGGACGTCATGGCGAGTTCATCGACTTTGTGTTCAAAGCTGCCGGAGCCATAGTCGGCATTGCGGTCGGTTACGGCCTCAGCCTTATCCGGCCTTTTCGGCAGGAAAGCTGATCAGGCTGCTGGAATAGCCTGCAGCCTGTCCCGTGCCGATTCACGCATGAACTCCAGATGGATCGAGCGCAGCAATGCAGCCAGATCGTCATTGGCGGCAGCAAACCGGCTGCCCCCTGCGGCGTCGCACATCAAAGCCGACATTTCAGCGGCGCCCATCCGCATCCGTCCGGCAGCAACCGCCCGCCAGGCTTCGATTGCGACAATCAGGGGCGCATGCGTCGCATCACTCAACCCCGCAGAGCGAAGTAGTGCGGCAAGTGCCGCCGGACGACCGCCGGAAATAATCGCACAAATCCGTGCGTCATCGAGATCGGAAAGCGCAGCCAACAAGCTCGCGAAGAAATCTATACGGCCTCCGGCAACGGCACGGATAACAAAACTGGTCGTGATTTCACCGCGCAGACGCAGATGCTCGACGAGCGCAGGAAGTTCCTCCTGCGAACAAGTTTCCGCCAGTTGCATGGATGCGCGAGCCGTCGCATCACCCACAACCTTATCGGCGCGGCGTTCACCCAGAAGCAATTTCACCAGCGGAAGAGATTGCAAAACCTCCCCGACTTTCACAGCCAGAAGATGACGGCATTCCGCAGGAAGACGCGGATGGGCCAGCAAAGCTTCGCGCACGAGGGCATCATGACCACAGCGTTCGCTTATGCGCCGGAATGAAACCGGAGCGATACGGGCACAGCTGTTAAACAGCATTTCAGCAACTGCCTCGTTGTTTCCAACTTCGGCGATTGCCGCCGCGACTGCGAATGAAACATGCGGGCGCGCAGCAACCAAAACCTGCATCGAGGGCGCACCATAGGCCACACGATCAATCAGATCTGCGTCGCTGAGGAGTGTCGAGCGTGCAAGGATATAACCCGCAACCTCGGGCTGGTCGGCGGCAAGCGCTGTCACAATATGCAGGGGCGAGTGCACACTGGTCGAAAGTACATCTGCCATAGCCATACGCACTTTCGGCGAAGGATCATCAAGCAGAAGCGTCAAAGCCGCTTCAGCCTGCGCACGAACATTGTCTGGCTGAAGCTGGTCAATACACTGTCGGGCCAACCGAGCAGCACGGACAACACGCGCGGCTACCGGCTCGCAACTACCAACAAGCGCATCTTTTTCGATATACATTCTGGCCCCGCTCCAGATCGTTCTTGTATTCGAAAAGATTAAATTAAAATGGTTTACGAGCGGTTTACCATGTTTGTTAACCGCATTGTCGCAGCATGGAACCTAACGCGTTTTCACTCGTTTTATCGTCATCAATTCAACGGAGACTTCAAATGGCCGACGAAAAGATCACGAACGACATCCAGCAAGCTCTCGAAAAGCAAATCGCCGATATGCGCAATGAACTGAAGCGCCTTTCAAAGTCACTGGCGTCACATTCTGGCGAGCTGAGAGAACGCGCGGAAGACGCCATGGATGATGCGTCCGGTCGTTTCCGTCATGCCGCGCAAGCCGTGCGTGAACGCGGACAAGTGGTTGCCGAGACGGTTCGAGAAAATCCGGGCACAGCCACGACACTTTTTGGAACTGCTGGAATTATCGGCATTCTCATCGGCGTTGCCATCGGATGTGCCATTTCTGATCGCCGCTGAACAGCAAGAACAGTTTGATCCTTATGCCCGCGCTCCTTGCGCGGGCTTTTGTTTGCGCTCTTTACGGGATCGTTGTGGTCTGCTAGCTCCCCCGTCATTGGCAATTTGCCACCGGTCGCAGCCTACCCGGTCAAAACAAGGACAAGCGCAATCATGCGCGACAAGACTGCGACGTGGCTTGAAACAAAGGCACGCAAATGTCTGAAAAGACAATATATTCCGATCTAAAGCAGCTCGGCTCAAGCGCTTCGATACCGCAATCTCCAGAGGAAGCCATCCTGGAACGGGTGGCAAATCCGCAAGCTGGAACGCCTTATTGTGTTCGCTTCACCGCGCCTGAGTTCACGTCGCTCTGCCCAATGACAGGCCAGCCTGATTTCGCGCATCTGGTGATCGACTATGTTCCGGGGCAATGGCTGGTGGAAAGCAAATCTCTGAAACTGTTTCTTTTCTCCTTCCGCAATCACGGCGCATTCCACGAAGACTGCACCGTGACCATCGGTAAGCGCCTCGTGGAGCTTCTGGAGCCGGAATGGCTCAGGATCGGCGGCTATTGGTATCCACGTGGCGGTATTCCCATCGACGTATTCTTCCAAACCGGAGCGGCTCCGCAGAACGTCTGGATACCGGAACAAGGCGTGCCCAACTATCGTGGTAGAGGCTAGTTGATCGGTGCCGCTGTTGCGGCTGCAGATTGTGATCCCTATTATACGAACAGACCACATGGCCCCTGAAAGGACCCCCATGAAAAACTTCGCCATTCTGATTTCTCTGGCTTTTCTTGCAGGATGTGGGGGAGCAGGCAAGGCCGCCATGGACACAGGCAAGAGCTTTGACCGATTCGCCTGCATGTCGCGCAATTTCAAGGGCGAACCACCCTGCCCGCAGCCGGAAGGCACAAACCAGCCAGTACAATAGAGAGCGTTTCGATCTGATTGGATCAGATCGACGCTCTAATCATTTGTTTTTACGCGCATCTTTTCCGAAAACCGTTTCACACTTTTCGGGATGCGCTCTAAAATCAGAGGAGGCCTGTCATGACTATCGAGCCCAAGGACGTTCTCGATTTCTGGTTTTCACCCAAGATGCGGGAAAACTGGTTCAGCAAAAGCGACGAGATCGACGCGGAAATTCGTGAGAAATTTCTGGCAGCTTATGATGATGCTCGCGCCGACAAGCTGGAACACTGGAAACAGCAGCCGGAAAGCGCACTTGCGCTTACCATTCTGTTCGACCAGTTTCCGCGCAACATGTTCCGTGGTTCACCACGTTCTTTCGAAAGCGACGGATTAGCCCGTGATGTGGCGGCACAGGCGCTCGATCATGATTTCGACCGGAAACTGTCACCAGAACAACGCCAGTTCTTCTATCTGCCGTTCATGCATAGCGAATATCTGAGCGACCAGAAGCGTTGCGTCGATCTCTACGAAAAGCTCGGCGACGAGTTCTCGCTCGGCTTTGCCCGTCAGCATCACGATATCATCGAACGCTTTGGACGCTTTCCCCATCGCAACAAGGTGCTTGGCCGCGATACAACCCATGAGGAAGCCGAGTTCCTCAAGGAACATGCCGGCTTCTGACATTCAGAGCAAACGATAAGGCAATATTCCTCGGCGGTCGTGATCGACCGCCAATCTGCTTTTTAGCGGTGGAACGGCCCGCTGCACGCATTCAGCACGCTCGCAAATACGGCAGGAAACACCGATCGGATCGAAGGCAGAGCGGACAGCGATATCAAGTCCGTCCGCATAAACGAAATCCTGCGCATAGGCCACCTCGCAGCCAAGGGCGATAGCGTAGCGCCGCTGGGGTGCGTTGAAGCCGCCCTCGCTCTTGGTCAGTTCTGTCGCAATGCAAAGATAACGCGCGCCATCCGGTGTTTCGGCCAGTTGGCGGATGATCCGACCCGGTGTCTCAAACGCCTGATGCACATTCCACAGCGGGCACGCAGCACCATAGCGTGCAAACTGCAACTTGGCGGCACTGTGTCGTTTCGTGATATTTCCGGCCCGGTCTATGCGCGCAAAGAACACCGGCACGCCCCGATGGCCGGAACGCTGCAAGGTGCTGAGCCGATGTGCGACCTGCTCCAGACTTGCCCCAAAACGCGACGCCAACAGTTCCAGGTCATGGCGCAGCTCTTTCGCTGCCGAGAGGAATATCTGATAGGGCAGCATCAGCGCCCCGGCAAAATAGTTGCGCAAGCCGATCTTGCAAATTTCAACAGCCTCGGCAGAGCGAAAATCCGCTCGTCTGGCAATCGTGCTCACCAGTTCTTCCATTTCCAGTTCAGCGATCTGGAACGCGATCTGGAAATTGCGGGTTGAAGTGGGAGAATAGGGGTTGAGATAAAGCACCCGTGCTGCAGGATCGAACCGACGCAGGACCGCTTCTTCCGGCCCGGCCCGCGCAATATGCACCCGGTGGCGTTCCTCCATATATTGCGGCAAGGCCACGCCAATGTCCCGGCCCGGAATATTTAGCTCCGTAGCAAGCTTTTCTGCCGCAATATCAATCTCATGTACGTAATTGTCGATAAAATGGAAAAAGTCGCGAACTTCCTCATAAGGCGCAGGCTCGGCAGTGGAAGGAGCGCGACCGAGCTGATTATCCAGACTTGCGAGCTGCTCGCTGTTACGACGATAGGCCTGGTGGCACGCTATCAGCGCATGCGCCAGCCCCGGCGCATTTTGCGTAATAAGCTTCAGTTCCTGTAAGTTCGGCTTGTAATTGTCAAAAACGGGATCGGCGAGCGCTTCAGAAACTGCTGAAAGCAACCGATCATCATCCCCCAGCGAAATAGCGCCTATATCGATCTGGTAGTTTTCGGCCAACGCTAACAGGACCGCAGCAGAAACAGGCCGCTGGTTGTTTTCAATCTGATTGAGGTAACTCGTTGAAATACCGAGGCGTTCAGCAAAGCCCGACTGGGTTGCCTTATGTTGCTCGCGTATTTCTCGTATCTTTCTGCCGATATAAAGTTTTCTCGGTGCCATATTTGCAAGTTCGCATTTTGCTATTTGCAAATTTATATCCTACACAATCGCACCTTTTCAAGCTTTTCCGGAAGGCCTTCGGATTCTAAGCATGAGGGAGAAAAAGACTATCTTTTCAGTTTCATAACTCGCCTTTCAAAGGCCGCCCAAAAGTGGGGACTTTATGCAGGAACTTCTGGAACAGCTCGAATCCCGTCGCGCCGAAGCTCGCCTTGGCGGCGGTCAGCGCCGCATCGACGCCCAGCATGGCAAAGGCAAGCTCACGGCCCGTGAAAGGATCGAAGTGCTTCTCGACGAAGGATCGTTTGAGGAGTTCGACATGTATGTCACCCATCGCTGCACTGACTTCGGCATGGAAAAGCAGAAGGTTGCCGGCGACGGCGTGGTGACGGGCTGGGGCACGATCAACGGTCGGCAGGTCTATGTGTTCAGCCAGGATTTTACAGTTCTGGGCGGCTCATTGTCCGAAACCCATGCGCAGAAAATCTGCAAAATCATGGATATGGCCATGAAGAACGGCGCGCCGGTCATCGGGCTCAACGATTCCGGTGGCGCCCGCATTCAGGAAGGCGTTGCGTCGCTCGCGGGTTATGCCGACGTATTCAAGCGCAACGTGGACGCATCCGGCGTGGTGCCGCAGATTTCCGTCATCATGGGCCCCTGCGCTGGCGGCGCGGTCTATTCGCCTGCCATGACCGACTTCATCTTCATGGTGCGTGACAGTTCCTATATGTTCGTGACAGGCCCCGACGTGGTGAAAACCGTGACCAACGAAATTGTCACGGCGGAGGAACTGGGCGGCGCCTCAACCCACACCAGAAAATCATCCGTCGCCGATGGCGCTTATGAAAACGATATCGAAGCGCTGGAACAGGTCCGCATTCTGTTCGACTTCCTGCCGCTCAACAATCGCGAAAAGCCACCCGTACGTCCGGTATTCGACGATCCGGCACGGCTCGAAATGCGGCTCGACACATTGATTCCGGATAGCGCCACCAAGCCCTACGACATGAAGGAGCTTATCCACGCGCTGGCCGACGAAAGCGATTTCTTCGAAATTCAGGAATCTTTTGCAAAGAACATCATTACCGGCTTCATTCGCATGGACGGTCAAACCATCGGCGTCGTCGCAAACCAGCCCATGGTGCTTGCCGGTTGTCTTGATATCGATTCATCGCGCAAGGCAGCCCGGTTCGTTCGCTTTTGCGATGCCTTCAATATCCCGATCCTCACTCTTGTAGACGTTCCGGGCTTCCTGCCGGGCACGGCACAGGAATATGGCGGCGTCATCAAGCACGGCGCAAAGCTGCTCTTCGCCTATTCGCAAGCCACCGTCCCCATGGTCACGCTCATCACGCGCAAGGCCTATGGCGGTGCCTATGACGTGATGGCCTCGAAACATATCGGTGCTGACATCAACTATGCTTGGCCGACGGCGGAAATCGCGGTCATGGGCGCCAAGGGTGCAACGGAAATCCTCTATCGCTCTGAACTGGGCGATGTCGAGAAAATCGCCGCGCGCACGAAGGAATATGAGGAGCGTTTTGCCAATCCGTTCGTGGCTGCTGAACGCGGTTTCATCGACGAAGTCATCATGCCACATTCCTCGCGTCGCCGCATTGCCCGCGCTTTTGCCAGCCTGCGCAATAAGCAGCAAAGCACGCCGTGGAAGAAGCACGACACCATTCCGCTTTAGTTTCGCATGATCTTATCCGAAAACCGGTTCCCACTTTTCGAGATCATGCCGTGGCAATGATCCGGTTCATTTGAGTAAAAGCACATGATCAAGAAAATTCTCATTGCCAATCGCGGCGAAATCGCATGCCGGGTCATCAAGACGGCGAAGAAAATGGGCATCGCAACGGTAGCGGTCTATTCCGATGCCGACCGCAATGCCCTGCATGTCAAAATGGCCGACGAAGCGGTCCACATCGGACCAGCGCCCTCCAATCAGTCCTATATCGTCATCGAGAAGATTCTCGCGGCGATCAAGGAAACCGGCGCGGATGCCGTGCATCCGGGCTATGGCTTTCTGTCGGAAAATCCGCGTTTCGCTGAAGCACTGAAGGCCGCCAACGTCACCTTCATCGGGCCGCCGGTGAACGCAATTGACGCCATGGGCGACAAGATTACCTCGAAGAAGCTTGCCTCCGAAGCCGGTGTTTCCACTGTGCCCGGTCATATGGGCTTGATCGAGGACGCCGACGAAGCAGTTCGCATTTCCACATCCATCGGCTATCCTGTGATGATCAAGGCTTCTGCTGGCGGCGGCGGTAAAGGCATGCGCATCGCATGGAACGACGACGAAGCTCGCGAAGGTTTCCAGCTATCGCGCAACGAGGCAAAGTCCTCTTTCGGCGACGACCGCATCTTCATCGAAAAATTCGTCACCCAGCCGCGCCATATCGAAATTCAGGTTCTGGGCGACCAGCACGGCAACGTTGTCTATCTCGGCGAACGCGAATGCTCGATCCAGCGCCGTAACCAGAAGGTCATTGAAGAAGCACCTTCGCCATTCCTTGATGAAGCGACCCGCAAGGCCATGGGCGAGCAGGCCGTAGCTCTTGCAAAGGCCGTCGGCTATTTTTCAGCCGGCACGGTGGAATTCATCGTTGATGGCGCGCGTCAATTCTACTTCCTTGAAATGAATACGCGTTTGCAGGTCGAGCATCCAGTGACGGAGCTCATCACCGGCATCGACCTTGTGGAAGAAATGATCCGCGTTGCATCCGGTGAAAAGCTCCGTTTCGGCCAGAGCGACGTGAAGCTGAACGGTTGGGCAATGGAAAGCCGCCTATACGCGGAAGACCCATATCGTAACTTCCTGCCTTCTATCGGCAGGCTGACCCGTTATCGTCCGCCAGCCGAAGGTCGCAATTCTGATGGTACAATCGTGCGCAACGACACTGGTGTGTTCGAAGGCGGCGAAATTTCGATGTATTACGATCCGATGATCGCAAAGCTCTGTACCTGGGGGCCTGACCGCGCCACCGCCATCGACGCGATGGGAGATGCTCTGGACGCATTCGAGGTTGAAGGTATCGGCCATAACCTGCCCTTCCTGTCGGCTGTGATGGATCATTCGCGTTTCCGCGAGGGCGCCCTCACCACCGCATTCATCGCCGAGGAATATCCGGACGGCTTTGCCGGAGTATCGGTTTCCGAAGATGATGCGCGGGTGCTTGCAGCAGTTGCAGCCCAGATCAATCTGGCAATCGAGCAGCGCAACAAGCAGATTACCGGGCGGATTTCCAGCGACCAGCAATCTGTGGCAACCGACTGGGTAGTGACACTTGGCGGATTCACTTTGCCGGTTCGTATCGCAGAAGGCGAAGGTGGAACGACGATCAATTTCATGGATGGCGGCAGCTTGCCAGTTGCGAGCGACTGGCATCCGGGCAGCCATCTGGGCTCGTTTACCGTTGGCGGCAAGCCCATCGCTATCAAGGTTTCGCGCTCGGGCACTGGCTGGCGTTTGCGCTGGCGGGGGATGGATGTGGTCGCCCATGTGCGCAAGCCGCGTATCGCAGAACTCGCGCAACTTATGCCGGTAAAGCTGCCTCCGGATACATCGAAGATGCTGCTCGGCCCGATGCCGGGCGTCATCACATCGATCCTTGTCAAGGATGGTGAAACTGTCGAGGCTGGTCAGCCGCTGGCCACCGTGGAAGCCATGAAGATGGAAAACGTGCTGCGAGCGGAACGCCGTGCTACCGTAAAGCGCATTACGGCGGAAGCAGGTGCAAGTCTCGCCGTGGATGAACTGATTATGGAATTTGAGTGAGGTCGATATGAACGAGCGCCCCACCACCCGAGCAGACTGGGAAACCTTGGCCGAGAAGGAGCTGAAACAGCCGGTCGACAACCTGATCTGGCATACGCCGGAAGGCATTGACGTCAAGCCGCTCTACACGGAAGACGATCTGCAGGGCGTGGGCCATCTTGGCACCCTGCCCGGTTTCGAGCCCTTTCTGCGCGGTCCCCGCGCGACCATGTATGCGGGTCGTCCATGGACGATCCGACAATATGCGGGATTTTCGACGGCCGAAGAATCGAATGCCTTCTACCGCAAGGCTCTCGCCGCCGGTCAGCAGGGTGTTTCGGTTGCTTTCGATCTTGCCACGCATCGCGGTTATGACAGTGACCATCCGCGTGTTGAAGGCGATGTGGGCAAGGCCGGTGTTGCCATCGATTCCGTCGAGGATATGAAGATACTTTTCGACGGCATTCCGCTGGAAAAGATTTCCGTTTCCATGACCATGAACGGCGCGGTGATCCCGATCCTCGCCAACTTCATCGTAGCTGGCGAGGAACAGGGCGTACCGCGCGCGCAGCTTTCCGGCACGATCCAGAACGACATCCTCAAGGAGTTCATGGTCCGCAATACCTATATCTATCCGCCGGAGCCATCCATGCGGATCATTGCGGATATCATCGCCTATACCGCAGCCGAAATGCCGAAGTTCAACTCGATTTCGATTTCCGGCTACCATATGCAGGAAGCGGGCGCGACGCTGGTTCAGGAACTGGCCTTCACTCTTGCGGATGGGCGCGAATATGTACGCGCTGCCTTGAACAAGGGCCTGAATGTCGATGAATTTGCGGGGCGCCTGTCATTCTTCTTCGCCATCGGCATGAATTTCTTCATGGAGATCGCCAAGCTGCGCGCTGCGCGGCTGCTCTGGTCGCGCATCATGAAGGAATTCGACCCCAAGAAGCCCGGCTCGCTGATGCTGCGCACGCATTGCCAGACTTCAGGTGTCTCTTTGCAAGAGCAGGACCCTTACAACAATATCGTCCGCACCGCATTTGAAGCCATGTCCGCGGCTCTTGGCGGCACGCAATCGCTGCACACCAATTCCTTCGATGAAGCCATTGCTTTGCCAACGGAATTTTCGGCTCGCATCGCCCGCAACACACAGCTCATCCTCCAGAACGAAACCGGCGTCACCAAAGTGGTCGACCCACTGGCGGGGTCCTATTACATCGAAAACCTCACCAACGAGCTAGCCGAAAAGGCATGGGCGTTGATCGAGGAAGTCGAGAAACTCGGCGGCATGACAAAAGCTGTCGAAAGCGGCCTTCCGAAGCGGCTCATCGAAGAAGCAGCCACCAAACGGCAGGCAGCGGTTGACAAGGGCGAAGAAGTCATTGTCGGTGTCAACAAGTTCCGCCTCGAACAGGAAGACGAAATCGACATTCTCGAAATCGACAATAGTGCCGTTCGCCAGTCACAGATTGCACGTCTCAACCGCATCAAGGAAACGCGCAACAAGGCAAAAGTCGAAGCGGCACTGGCGGAATTGGAAAAGATCGCCAGGACCGGTGAAGGCAACCTTCTTGCCGCTGCAGTTGAAGCCTCCCGCGCCCGCGCCAGCGTCGGTGAAATTTCCGACGCCATGCGCCGCGCATTCGGCGATCATGCTGCTGTTCCGAAGGTCGTCAAGAAGGTTTACGGCGCAGCCTACAAGGACGAGCCTGAATATCAGACGCTGGTTGACCGGCTCGGTGATTTCAAGAAGCAGATCGGTGAAACGCCGAAAGTGATGGTGGCAAAGCTTGGCCAGGACGGGCACGATCGCGGAGCCAAGATCATTGCTTCAGCATTTGGTGATATTGGCTTCGACGTATTGGCTGGACCGTTGTTCCAGACTCCGGATGAAGCCGCCGATATGGCGATCAAGTCCAAGGTACACGTCCTCGGGGTCTCGTCGCTGGCAGCCGGTCACAAGACACTATTGCCCCAGCTTGTGGACACGCTCCGCAAGAAGGGCGCCGAGAACATCATCGTGGTCTGCGGTGGCGTCGTTCCTCGTCAGGATTATCAGTATCTGTTCGATCATGGAGTGGCAGCGGTCTTCGGACCAGGTTCGAATGTGCTCGACTGTGCCCGCGCCGTGTTGGACCTGATGGAAGGCAAACGTCGTAATCTGTAGTATTTTCAGATGGATATGTCCTTTATAGGACTCATTTCCTGAACAACTTCAGAAGCCGGGTGAATAGCCCGGCTTCTTGCTCAAAACCGTCGTTCAGTTTTTCGGCCCGGCGAAGCCGGCAATCGTCGAGCCCGTAACGGATACTGGATCACTGGCTGGAAACGTATCCTCCAACCCTTCGTCGAGCTGGCGTTCAAGTTCTGCCCGATCGCCGGCACGGCGTGCGCTTGGGCGCGTCAGCAGGCTTTCAGGCTGAATGCCGCATTCCATACATGCAACGCCCAGCGCTTCGCCGAGCTTGATCGCAGCGCGGCGTAATACTTCATCGCGCGTCAGTTCCGCTTCCGTCTCGTTCTCAACCTTGACTGTGATCTTTTCGTCACCCTCGGTGACGAACTCCACCATGTAGAGCTTGAATCCCCCGACAGAACTGATGCGGGTTTCGACAATTTCCATCGCTTAACCTCCGCGTTTTCTATGCAGATCAAACGTCGACCAGCGCCTGAAAGTTCCGCATGTCTATGCAATTACGGAACCCCACGCCTCCATCAAACGTTTCCCGCCTGTCGTTGGGAGGTTGCGGTGTCACAGTTTTTTACAAAGCTTAGCGAAAAAGCTGCCGAACTTGCAGGTCATTATCTGGCATTCGTGATGGCAACCTTGTTCATCCTCTTATGGGGTATCAGCGGACCTTTATTCAGTTTCTCCGACACGTGGCAACTGGTGGTGAATACATCGACTACCATCGTCACCTTCCTGATGGTGTTTCTGATCCAGAACGCACAGAATCGCGAAGCGAGCGCGACACAGGCAAAACTCGATGAAATTCTGAACATCGTCTCAACAACCAAGAGCGAGACGATTGGTGCGGAACATCTGCCGCTCGACAAATTGAAGGCGATTTTGAAGCACCTTGAAGCACAAAGCGAAACAACCTCGACCAACAATCCGGAATAGGGAGGCCATCTTCCCGGATTGCCACTCAGGCCTATATCTCTACGGGAGAAATTTCATCGTTAGCAGAAAGGATGTCCCATGGCCGTCACCAAGAAGCAGGAAGCCCGTGCTCTCAATGCCGACGAAAAAGAGTTGGTGGAAAAATCACACCACCCCTTTTTGCAGAACGTTCCCGACGAGGAGCTTTCCCATCTGGCGAAACTGATCCGCGAACGCCGCAAGAAGGCGAAAGATCAGGCTCACCAGCGCAGACGCGAAATGCGCGGAAAGGGAGCCGCTCGCGGCGCGTCTCCGTCCAAGGCGGACGAAGGTTCGCATCTGAAAGTTTCCGTTCTGGCTATGGCGGTGCGTCGCATCAACACCGAAGTTGAACGCAGACGCCGCATGTCGGCAAGCGCCGAACTGATCGCCAATGCCCGAAAAGCGCTTGCGACCAAAGAAGCCAACGAAAAGAAGGGCAAGGATTTCAACACGCGCCATGCGCTGAACGGCATGCGCAACATCCCGAACGAAAAATATGACAGCCTTGTCCGTCCGGCGGAACGTGGACGGCTCCGGAAGGCCGCCAGCGTCGCTCAGGCAAAGAAGGATACTCGTCAGAAGGAAGCGGGTTAGAGCGTGTCTCCCAAAAATGAAAACCGGTTTTGGGAGCACGACATGCGTGGAAAAGAATGATTACAGCATTTCCAACGCCGTCTTTCGGGACGGTGGTGCGAAAGCTTGATCGAGACGTTTCAATTGGTCCTCGGAAAGCCGCAACTCTGCGGCTTTTCTATTGTCTCGCACATGATGCAGGTTGGATGATTTTGGAATTGCTATGACATTGCCGTCCCGCATCGTCCAGGCGAGCGCGACGGAAGCCGCTGTCCCTCCGGTCTCGCTTGCAATTTCTGCCAGTACGGGGCTGCCCAGCAAGCGACCTTGCTCAATAGGCGAATAAGCCATCAGCGGAGTTTTGCGCTCGGCACACCATGGCATCAGGTCGAATTCCGGGCCGCGTCGCGTCAGATTATAAAGTATCTGGTTCGTGGCAACGGCCTTGCCGCCCGTCATACCGACCAGTTCTTTCATATCATCCGTATCGAAATTGCTGACGCCCCAGCCGCCGATTTTTCCGGCATGCTGCAGTTCTTCAAATGCCGCGATAGTCTCTTCAACCGGATATCGCCCACGCCAGTGCAGCAGATACAGATCTATATGATCAGTGCGAAGGCGCTCCAGACTTCTCTCGCAGGCCTCGATTGTTCCCTTCCGTGACGCATTGAACGGCAATACCTTGCTGACGATAAACACGTCGTCACGACGGCCCGTGATGGCTTCGCCGACAACATCTTCCGCCTCACCGTCAGCGTACATTTCTGCGGTATCGATCAGCGTCATCCCGAGATCGATACCGCTTCTCAGTGCTTCGATTTCATAGCGGCGTTGTGTGCTGTCCTCACCCATATACCAGGTGCCCTGCCCGAGCGCTGGAACCGTCTGGCCCGAAGGCAGGGTGATCTGTGGTATGGTTCCGGTCATTGCATCTTCCCCTATGAAACGATCATCGACATGATCGTTACATAACTGGAAAATTCAAGGCTTTAAGAACGTGGGCTCAAGCAAAATGCAGACCGAAGCCCTGCATAAGCCTGCGGATTGCATAGTCCGGATTCTGGGATGTTACGACCGCCAGATCGTTGTGATGATGCAGTTCTTCATCGGGACGGCGTGGTTTCAGCAGAGAGACAGTACGCCGGGCGATAGCTTCCGCAGGGTCGAGCCAGTCAACCGGCCATGGTGCCAGACGGCGAAATACATTCGCAAGGAACGGATAGTGCGTGCAGGCCAGAACGACAATGTCGGTGCGGCTGCCATCCTGCTCAATAAAGCACGGGGCAATCTGGTCCACGACCAGCGCCTCATCGATCTTCTCGCCACGAATATGCGCTTCCGCTACCGCCGCAAGCTGATCGGCACCGACGAGACGAACATGGCACTGGGACGCGAAAGATTGAATGAGATCACGCGTATAAGCACGCCTGACAGTACCGGGGGTCGCCAGCACGGAAACAAGCCCGGACGATGTTCTTTCGGCAGCGGGCTTGATTGCCGGCACCGTGCCGACAAACGGCACCGAAGGATAGGCTTGCCGTAAGTCATCCAGCACCAGCGTGGAAGCCGTATTGCAGGCAATGACCGCGATTTCGGGATCATAGGCGGCGATGAGCTTGCCGAACAGTTCGACAATCCGCTCCCTCAACGCATCCTCTTCCCATCCGCCATAGGGGAACCCGGCATCGTCGGCAACATAGACGAAGCGTCGATCCGGCATAAGCACCCGCGCTTCGCGCAAAACCGTCAACCCTCCGATACCGCTGTCGAAAACCAGAATGGGTCTTTCGGCGTCGGGGGAAAGCATGGCGGAAAAGCTCACTGCGGGTGCGTTTTTCATTCGTCCTTGTCCTTCATTGCCGGAGCTTCGCTCGCAGGCTTGCGCGCACGTCCTTCCGGGGCACCCGAGCCACGCGGCTTCTTCGGTGTAAACACGTCAAGAGACGTAACAACACCGCGTAACAGTTTCAGCTCTGCGGATGCGAAGCCGGCGCGCGTCAGCACAGCACGCAGATTGTTGACCATGATTTCCTTGCGGGCTTCCGGGCGGAAATACCCTCTGACATCAAGGGCTTCTTCGAGATGATTGAAGAGTCCCTGCAACTCCTGCTTCGGCGCCATCTCAAGCTCTGGTCCACGGAACACGGTTTCCGTTTCCGTCTCAAGACCCGACTTCATCCATTCATAGGACATCAGCAAAACGGCCTGGGCGATATTCAGCGATGCAAAGGCTGGATTGACCGGAAACGTCACCAGCTCGTCCGCCAGCCCGACTTCCTCATTACTGAGACCGAAGCGTTCGCGACCAAACATGATGCCGGTCTTCTCGCCAGTCCTGAAACGACGGCGCAATTCGCCACCTGCTTCCACGGCGCTGCGAACCTGTTTGAAGCCATCGCGTTCGCGTGCCGTCGTCGCATAGACGAAATTGAGATCGGCAATAGCCGATGGCAGGTCGTCATAGACCACCGCATTGTCGATCACATGATCGGCCTTGCTGGCTGCTGCCCTCGCCTTTTCGCTTGGAAACTCCTCGCGCGGATTAACGAGACGCAGTTCAGCCAGACCAAAATTCGCCATGGCGCGCGCCACCATGCCGATATTCTCCGGCAATTGCGGCTCCACCAGCACAATTGCCGGTCCTTCCGCGATAAAGGGGCGCTGTTTATCTGTTCCTGCCATGATCTCTTCCGCATTCGCTATCGTATCGTGGCGTTTCCCTTACATAATTGATACAGAATCGCAAAGATTCCCCTTACGTGTTTTACGGAAAAGCCTGTGTAGTAGCCCGATAACACCTATTTGCTGCCCACTCGTGCCAGACTGTTGCCACCAGATACACGTTCAAGGGAGGAAACAATGTCCGGTAAGAAGATACTCATGCTTTGCGGCGACTTTGGTGAAGACTATGAAACTATGGTCCCGTTCCAGACACTTTTGACGGTTGGCCACACGGTTCATGCGGTCTGCCCCGGCAAGAAGGCTGGCGATCATATCGCGACAGCCATTCACGACTTCGAGGGCCATCAGACCTATACGGAAAAGCCGGGTCATAACTTCACGCTGAACGCGACCTTCGACGAGGTGAAACCGGAGAGCTATGACGCACTTGTCATTCCCGGTGGCCGGGCACCGGAATATCTGCGCCTCGATGACAAGGTTATCGCTGTGGTGAAGCACTTCTTCGAAGCAAACAAGCCTGTTGCCGCAGTCTGCCACGGCGCGCAATTGCTGGCCGCAGCACGCGTTCTGGAAGGTCGAACTTGCTCTGCCTATCCAGCCTGCCGTCCAGAAGTTGAGCTTGCCGGTGGCACCTATGCCGATATTCCGGTCGATCAGGCGGTTACGGATGGCAATCTGGTCACGTCGCCCGCATGGCCCGCCCATCCTGCATGGCTGTCACAGTTCCTTACTGTGCTGGGCACCAGGATCACGCATAGCTGATCGCAACGCCCTGTCTGCTATCCAGCACGGTTGCAGGCGGGGCGAAACTGCGCGACAGTAGAGCATGATCCCAAAAAGTGAGAACCGGTTTTTGGAAAAGATCATGTTTAAACAAAAAGTTAGAGCGGGATATTGACTGGATTTAAATTCATCCCGCTCTAGGTTTGGGAGAAAAATCCGGAGGAAATCATGTGCAGGCTGTTCATCGGTGCCGATCCTGAACTCTGGCTGAGTGTGACACGTTCGCTGCGTATCGACGGCGTCGTAACGAGCGTTCGGCTTGAGAATTTTTTCTGGTGGGCTCTGGAAGACATTGCCACACGCGATGATCTCACGGTCAGCCGCCTGATCGGCAAACTTTACGATGAATCACGCAATGAGGGGCACGACCTCGATAATTTTGCGTCGTTCCTGCGTGTCTGCTGCGGACGCTATCTTTCGCTACAGTTGAACGGCCTTGTTCCCACCGACAAATCAACCGCCATCTCCACACTGGATGCGGAAACAATTTTGGTCAGGGAACAGGAAAACTATCGCGAGCGGCAATCGTCATGGGAGAAATCTCATGTTAGCAACCATGCCGCATAATCTGCGCCATCTGAAAGCCGTTCCACACCTCTCGCAAATCTCTCCCGAAATTTTGACCACCTAAACGCTCTATAGGCCAAAGAATAAGCCTCTTACGCTTTGCCTTATTCGCCGTGAGTGCTATACGGGCGCGACGTATTGAAAAAGAGGCTTCATCCATGGCAAAAATCAAGGTTGCGAACCCAGTCGTTGAACTCGACGGCGACGAGATGACCCGCATTATCTGGCAGTTCATCAAGGACAAGCTGATCCATCCCTATCTCGACGTCGATCTGAAATATTACGATCTGTCGGTTGAAAACCGCGATGCGACCAATGACCAGGTCACCATCGATGCAGCCAACGCTATCAAGGAATATGGCGTCGGCGTAAAGTGCGCGACCATCACCCCTGACGAAGCGCGCGTTGAAGAGTTCAAACTCAAGAAGATGTGGAAGTCGCCTAACGGCACCATCCGCAACATTCTCGGCGGCGTGATCTTCCGCGAGCCTATCATCTGCAAAAACGTTCCGCGCCTCGTGCCGGGCTGGACCCAGCCGATCATCGTTGGCCGCCATGCTTTCGGCGACCAGTACCGCGCGACCGATTTCAAGTTCCCGGGCAAGGGCACGCTTTCGATCAAGTTCGTCGGTGAAGACGGCGAAACCATCGAACACGAAGTCTATCAGGCTCCGGCGGCCGGCGTGGCAATGGCCATGTACAACCTCGACGAATCGATTCGCGAATTTGCCCGTGCTTCGCTGAACTACGGCCTGCAGCGCAACTACCCGGTCTATCTCTCGACGAAGAACACCATCCTGAAGGCCTATGACGGTCGCTTCAAGGACATCTTCGAAGAAGTCTACCAGACCGAATTCGCCGACAAGTTCAAGGCAGCCAAGATCTGGTACGAACATCGCCTCATCGACGACATGGTCGCTTCGGCGCTCAAGTGGTCCGGCGGCTATGTCTGGGCTTGTAAGAACTACGACGGCGACGTTCAGTCGGATATCGTGGCTCAGGGCTTCGGCTCGCTCGGCCTGATGACCTCGGTTCTGATGACGCCGGATGGCAAGACCGTTGAAGCTGAAGCTGCACACGGCACCGTGACCCGTCACTACCGCCAGCATCAGAAGGGCGAGGAAACCTCGACCAACTCGATCGCTTCGATCTTCGCATGGACCCGTGGTCTCGCACATCGCGCCAAGCTCGACGACAATGCCGAGCTGAAGCGCTTTGCTGACACGCTGGAAAAGGTCTGCGTGGACACCGTCGAAAGCGGCTTCATGACCAAGGATCTGGCCTTGCTCATCGGTCCGGATCAGCCTTGGCTTTCGACCACCGGCTTCCTCGACAAGATCGACGAGAACCTCCAGAAGGCCATGGCCGTCTGATAAAATCTTCGACTTTTATTGTCGACATGGAAAACCCGGCAGCACCGCTGCCGGGTTTTTTCATTTCCTTTTCAAGGGAAAAAGCGCATCCTGCCACCGCTTACAGGGAGGATGAAATGGCTGAGTTGAAGCTCTATACCAACCCGATGTCGCGCGGACGTATTGCGCGCTGGATGCTGGAAGAGATCGGCAAACCCTATGATGTGGAAATTCTGGATTTCGGCCCTCCGATGAAGGGACCTGACTACTGCACAATCAATCCGATGGGCAAAGTTCCCGCCCTGCGCCATGGCGATGCGGTGGTGACGGAAGTAGCCGCAATCTGCGCTTATCTCGCAATGACGTTTCCGGAAGCTGGCCTGGCACCGCACCCCAATGAGCGCGCGGATTTCTTCCGTTGGCTGTTCTTTACGTCAGGTCCCGTGGAAGCCGCCTTGTCCAACCATGCGCTTGGCTTTGAAATCCCCACAGACAAGCAGGGAATGGTCGGCTACGGCAATTACGATACAGTGGTCAACACATTGGAGAAAGCGGTTTCGCGCCATCCATACATCACTGGCGACCGCTTCACGGCAGCTGATGTTTATGTCGGCTCGCACGTCGGCTGGGGCCTGCGCTTCGGCACGTTGCCGGCCAGAGGAGCGTTCGTCGCCTATTGGGACCGACTAAAAGATCGCCCCGCCATGAAGCGCGCCACGGAACTGGACGAGGCAGCGGCCGCAGCCACACAGCATTAACAACATAATGCTGGCTGTTCAGGTCACGTAATCTGGCCAGCCAGCTCAAACGTGCGTGAGAATGCCTGCGCACCTTTTGGCGAGAACGCGATGACACGCCCCGCCTCGCGGCGTGCCCAGCCCTTTGAAATGAAATGGTTCAACAGCGCTGCACCGAGCGCTCCGCCCAGATGGTTGCGACGTTCACTCCAGTCGAGGCAGTGACGACAGACCGGGCGCTTGCCCTGCTCCAGAGTGGTCACATCAACGCCAAGGCAACTGAAAAACGACTTGCCCTTTTCTGTCAGCACCGGCTCATTGTCATCAACAATCAGCCC
>JACDJC010000372.1_pt1 | contig 55542 bp, 47 predicted proteins | sample 7454191 | NCBI WGS metagenome assembly JACDJC01 (sample SAMN14253291, study PRJNA609438) | sludge metagenome | isolation source: sludge after 25d culture with pyrite and EDTA | collected 2018-12-20 | reverse complement strand
TTGCATATCCACACTAAACGGTAAATGCACAAGAGTTGTACATGTTTGCGAGACCAATGAAAATAAAGAATTTATCGTTTATTATCTAAGGTTATTAGCTTTTTTAGGAATGTATAAACCATATTCAAATGGCGTAAGGCAAAATACTAGTGATTTTAGAAGTTGGAAAGCTCTGGGGAATGTTGATATCATTCTGCCACCGAGACATATACAAGATGAAATTGTTGATAAACTAAATAGTTTTATCAGTGAAATTAATCAGTTAATAAGTAATTCAGAGGAAAGAAAGCACTTATTAGAATTTCTGAAAAATTCATTAATTGTAGAAGTGGTTACTGGACAAATGAATATTTTAGATAAACAAATTCCAAAATACGAGATTCTTTTTGTTGATAAATCTGATGATGAAGATGAGGAAAGCAATATAGAAGATGAAATCTGTGATAAAGAGGAGGTTGAGTGATGGGTGTAAGAACAGAAAAAGCGGAAAGTTTATTAGAAGAACAGATTATTAATTATTTACAATCAATAGGCTATGAATATGTCACTCCTTCTCAAATGAAAGCATGTTTTAACAAAAGGCATGCTATAGACGAAGAGAGGTTATTCCGCTTTATCAAAAAAACACAGCCGAAAGCATACAATAATCATAAATTAGATTCAGAAGAAGGCAAACAAAAATTTCTAAATATATTATCTTCTAAGTTGACATTAGATGGCGTAGCAAAAGTTCTAAAGGAAGGTATAAAGATGTACCCGACAGGAGTTATTTTCTTTTATCATGCTTTAGATAAAAAAAGACCTTCCTCATTTACGGAATTTAAATCAAATATTTTCTCTGTTACTAATCAGCTAACCTATTCAGAAAACAATCCTGGTTTAGAACTAGATATTTGTGTATTTATTAATGGTCTACCTGTAATAACAATGGAGCTTAAGTCTAAGGCTTCATCAACAGGCTGGAGCTATAAAGATGCCGAAGAGCAATATAAAAACAGTAGAGATAATAAAGAGATATTGTTTTCTTTTAAGAGATGTGTTGCTCATTTTGCTGTGGATGAGAATGATATATCTTTTGCTACGAAAATTTCAGGAAAGACGACATTTTTCATGCCATTTAATCAAGGAGATGGTCAAGGCGGGTCAGGAAATCCTATCGGACAAGGAACAATGACGGATTATTTATGGAAAGTTTTTCTTGATAAAAAGAATCTAGCTGAACTTATAGTGGACTTTGTATATGTTGAGCGAAAAAAAGATAAAAAAACTAACAAAGTTAGAGAGACGTTAATCTTCCCTAGATACCATCAATGGAGAGTAGTAAAAAGGTTAGTCCAAGATGTCCAAGAAAATGGGGTTGGTGGTAGGTATTTAATCCAACACTCAGCTGGATCTGGGAAATCTAATTCCATAACGTGGTTGGCATATAGACTCGTTAAGGTTGAGAAGGATGGAGAGAATCTTTTTGACTCTGTCATTGTGGTAACAGATAGAAAAAATTTAGATAAGCAAATCTCAGATAACATCAGGAATTTTATGTCTGTTTCTTCGAATTTTGCACATTCGGATTCATCTAAAGTTCTACATGATTTGTTGGTTGATGGAAAGAAAATAATTACTACAACTGTTCAAAAATTTCCTTATATTATTGAAACTATTGGTACAAAGATGAAAGGGAAGAACTTTGCAATTATTATTGATGAGGCTCATTCATCTCAATCAGGTAAAGCAGCAGCATCATTATCTACTGCAATTTCAGGCAAATATGAAATTACAGACGATATGGATTCTGAGGATTATATAAATGCAATAATTGAAGCTAAGAAAATGCCTCAAAACGCTTCTTATTTTGCCTTTACAGCAACACCTAAAGCAAAGACAATTGAGATGTTTGGCTCTGTGTACGACTTGTATTCTATGAAACAAGCAATAGAAGAAGGATTTATACTAGATGTCTTAAAAAACTATACATCGTATGAAAATTATTACAAGGTATACAAAACTGTTGAAGATAATCCTGAATTTGACACCAAAAAAGCATCTAGAAAAATAAGAAATTATGTTGAGGGACAAGAATTTCCAATTAGGCAAAAAGCTGAGGAAATGGTCAGTCACTTCATTAATAACTCTTCTAATAAAATTGGCGGTAGAGCAAAAGCTATGGTTGTTACATCGTCAATTTTAAGAGCAATTGAATACTATTATGCAATAAAAGATATCCTCGAAGGATATAAGAGTCCTTATAAAGCTTTAATAGCATTTTCTGGTGAAAAGGAATACAAAGGTAAAGTCTTAACAGAAACAATAATTAATGGTTTTTCGGATAAAGATACACCAGACGTATTTGAAGGAGATGATTACAGGTTTCTCATAGTGGCAGACAAATACCAGACTGGATATGATCAACCTCTATTACATACTATGTATGTTGATAAAATATTAAATGATGTTAAAGCAGTTCAAACTTTATCAAGATTAAATAGATCATATCCAGGTAAAATCGATACTTGTGTATTAGACTTCGCTAACAAACCTGAAGATATTCAAGACTCATTCCAACCTTTTTATAAGGAAACTAAACTCTTGCAAGGAAGTGATCCTAATAGATTGTATGAAATCTTAGCAACTTTGGATGGACTATATATTTATGAGGAAGAAGAAGTTGACCGTGTAATTGATATGTTTTTTGAAGATAAGCCACGTGAATTTATTGATCCAATTATGGATAATTGCGTAACCAGATATAAGGAGTTAGATGAAGAAGGACAGGTTGAGTTTAAATCTGGCGTAAAATCTTTTATTAGAACATATAATTTTTTGTCTGCGATACTACCAATAGGACAAATTGAATGGACTAAAAAAAGCATTTTTTTTGAATTATTAGTTCATAGATTACCAACTCCAAGGGATGATCAAGGCATAGATTCTATATTAGAATCTATTGATTTAGAATCATATAGATTGGAAAAGAAGCATGAGTTAGATATTGCATTAGAAAATGAAGATGGTGAAGTTGAGTCAAAACAGGCTGGGGTAGCTAGACCATTTGAGCCAGAGCAAGCACCTCTTGATGTGATAATAGCTAACTTTAACGATATCTTTGGAAATATAAATTGGGAAGACAAAGATAATGTTGCGAGACAAATAAAAGAAATTCCTGGAATGGTAGCAAAAGATGAAAGAATTAAAAATGCTATAAAAAATTCAGATGAGAAGAACATAAAAATAGAATACGATGTGGTTTTGCAAGATATTATGCGTTCGGTAATGAAAGATAACATGGAACTATTTTTGCAATTCACTTCCAATCCGCAGTTTAAGAGATGGTTATCAGAGTCGGTATTTGAAACTATTATGAAGAACGGATTTTCCGAATAGGTAAAGTGAGGTGGGGAGAATGAACAAAATAAGCTTCACAAGCTTAACGCCAGAAGCTCTAGAAAAAAATGAAACAATATATGATAGTGCTTTAGATGAAGCTTTTAGTAATAAAAACATAAAAAATATTGCAATAACAGGGATTTATGGGTCAGGAAAAAGCACTGTATGGGAAACATATAAAAAAGGAAGAAACTTAGGAGATGTAATTACTGTTTCTTTAGGTAAATACGATGATGATTCTCTTGATAATATTCAAGACAATATCGAAAACCATAAAAATGAAGATAATATTGGAGAAATTGACAATAACCTTGAAAGGCAGTTAATTAATCAAATTACTGCTCAAGTCGATAATAAAAGCATTCCCTTGAGTAAGTATCAATATAGGGATAATAAAAAAACTTGGGTTATTTTTTTAGAAGTAACTCTAATCATAATCTTTTTAAGTTCAATAATTTTTTGGAAGTATCGTGTTGAGATATTTGCAAAATTGATGAATGATAGGCTAAAGATAATGATGTCAATTTTTATGGTTATATCTTTTTTTGCTCCTATTTTCTATGTATTCAGGGGGATAGTAAAAAGAAAGAGGATTCCTTTTTCGAGGATTAAGTTCGGAAATTCAGAAGCAAATTTAGATGAAAAGCTTAATGAAGATGAAACTGTACTAGATAGAGATATTAGAGAATTGGTTTATATTTTATATAATTCTCAATGTAATATTGTAGTTTTTGAGGATCTAGATAGGTATAATCACCTTGATATTTACAAGAAGCTTAGAGAATTGAATTACCTACTCAATTCCTTTATAGCCACAAAAAAGGAAGATAGGATTGTAAGATTTATTTACATGTTAAAAGATGGGTTGTTCTATTCTAAAAATCGAACAAAGTTTTTTGATTTTATAGTTCCTATAATTCCTATAGTTAATTCTAGAAACTCAGAGAATAAACTTTTGGAGTTGTTTAAAGATCAAGAGAATTCACCATCAGAAAGAACAATCTCTAATATCTCTTTATATGTTGATGACATGAGATTGTTGAAAAATATATATAACGAGTACAATATTTACTATAACATAATAGCGATGAAAGATCTGGAATTAAGTAATGACAAGCTTTTTAGTTTAGTTGTTTTAAAAAATATCTTTCCTAAAGAGTTTGACATGCTTCAACAAGATCAGGGTTATATATATGATTTATTAAAAAACAAGGACTTATATAAATCGGAGTTGATTGAACACAAAACAATTGAGCTAGAAAAACTCAGTGAAAGAATTGAGTATCTCGACTCATGTATAGATAAAACTAAATTCGAACTAATGGAAAAATACTTACCAGCTTATGTACGATTGTATAATATGGAAAATGTTACTTGGGCTCAAAAGCTTGAGAAGTGGTCTAAAAAACCAGAGGAAACATTTAATATCAATTATCTGAGCTCAGGGGCAAATCAGCAAAACATGGCCTGTAATTATGAAGAGTTTTTAGAGCGTTTTATTTATAAGAACAAGGAAGCAAAAGAAACAATTGAAAATTTCCCTAATAACAAAAATATTGAAAAGGAAAATCTCATATCAAAAAGAAATAAAATTAGAGAGGAAATTTTACAGATAAAGTTATGGTCGCTTTCTAAAACAATACAAAATTTAACACCAGAAAAACGCGAACAAATTTTTATGAATACAGAAAACAACATAATAGATTCGCACTATTTTCCGCTAATTAAATACCTCATTCTTGAGGGATTGATTGATGAGACGTATTGGCATTACAAAGGTTATTTTTACGACAATAGCCTTGGTAAAAATGATACTTTATTTTTAAAAAATATCTTAGAAGGCAATAAACAAGACATTTATATGAAACTTGAAAACCCACTTAGAGTATTAAAGCGTTTACATCAAGATGATTTTTCGAGGGATAATATCTTAAATCTTGACTTGATGGAAGAGTGTTTATTAAAAAATAAGGCAAAAGAAATTTCATCCATCACTAGATCATCTATGAAATTTGATAATTTAGATATGCTTACAGCAGTGCTGTCTAATTTTCAAAAAAATGACAAAACAAACTTACTTGACGTGTTCATTAAGATAATGTTTTTTAATAGTGCAGATACTCTCCAAATTGTTATGAGTTATATAGAAAAAGAAGAACCTAAACTATTTAGAACAATGATAATACTTCTATTTTCTCAAGAAACATTAAATGATGCTATAGAGCTGTTTAGAGAGATGATAGAAAATCATGTAGAAAGTATTATTATATTAGAAAAAGGGAATGGACAAAAATTCTTTGAAAATCTTACAGATAAGAATATTAAATTCCAATACTTTAAAGATGTAAAAATACCTAAAAAATATATCAATGAAATTGTTAAAAGAGTATTATATAAGCTTTCACTTAATAATATTCATTATCTTGTTAATGAGCTTTTAGAGAAGAATATTGGGACTCCAACCTTAATTCAACTAATATATGAAAGAAAAGAACTAGAAGATATTAAGAAAAATATTGACGACCATTTCAATGACTTTATAATGGAATATATTGATGAAAGTCATGAAAATGGCTTTAAGAATAACGAAGAAACTGTTCTCAGGATAGTAAATTCACAAATTAGCAATTCATATAAAAAACAATATTTAGAAAATAGTTCTGTTAAGCTTAATAATTTATCTGATATAAAAAATATTGAAGAGTTTGTTGAAGAGAATTTGGTTGTTGCTCTTTTTGAAAAAAACACGCTGGAATTTAAATCTGAAAACCTCGATTTTTATTTAGAAAATAATGGTAAAATTAATAAAGAATTCTTACAATTTCTTGAACGAAATATTCAGGCTGAAAAAAGGACTGTCTCAGAGTCAGTAGTATGTGGCTCTCCCTTACTATGTAATCAACTAATAGGATTTAGTGACATTTCAAAAAAATTATTTGACAGAGCAATAATTGGAGCAAATCAGCCACTAAAAGTTTTAACCGAGATGATTCCAGAAGATAGATTGTTAAGCATTATTAACCACGACTTGCTAGAAGTGAATGAGAGTAATATAGAAAAAATAATTGATAGAAAATTTGTTCTAAGTTTGACTAATATAACTAATAAAAAATGTAAAGAGGTAATAGATATAATTATTTCATATAGTCAATTAGTATCTAAGTTAGACTTAAGAACTATTTATTCTCTGATAAATAACGTTGACAACGAAGAATGTATTATAGAGCTTATTATGCTGTTGGAAGAAGACTTAAATGTTTCTGAAATAAACTTTGAAAAGGAAAAAATATTAAGATATGTTATCGGAAAAAAAATATCAATTAAAGACATTCAATTCATCATTAATAAGTTTGACGAATTCCCATTAAAAATTGAATTTCTCACTATTTTACAAGAAACAATAAAGTTCGATGAACTGAAGTTTGAATGGTTAAGTGTATCTTTTGTTAATTACATTATGAAAACAGATGAAATAACGAATGAAAATAAAATTTTATTGCTTATTACCATTATAAGTAATAGTAACAAAACGTCTGACTTTACACAGTACCTTGACCATGTCAAGGGGCTTGGAGATTTACCAAATGTTTTTAACGGAGGTAGACCAGAAATAGACACCACAGAAAAAGAGATTGTAGCAAAAGCTCTTCTAGAAAAGAAATATGTTAAAAAAAGAAAGCCTAACAGAATTGAAATTAGATAAGGAAGTAAGGCTTATCTCTCCACTTCCTTATCCATAAAATTCTCATAGTTTTTCTTATACTGGATTAGCTCAGAAAATAGATTATTTGACTTAGAATACTCTTGCATAAGGGTATTCTTTTTTTCTTGTAATTCATCAAGGTTGGTTAATATTCCCTTAGATTTAGGTACGGTACCATAGGATTCCATGATAGATTTTGAAGCTACTGTGTAGAGTTTTAATTCCGTAGAATATTCTCTTGAAAACTTTTCATCATTGGGATTAGCTTTATGATATTTGTAATGTTCTCGATACTTTCGAATCGTTTCAACTTGCTCCATCGTTTCTGAAAGTTTGTCCATTTTAGACTCAATGACCTTAATTTTATCTAGGATTGCTTGCCTATCATCGGCACTTTTCTGAATGTAATTATCCATCTCTTTTTTAGAATGAATGCCCAGTTCACGAATAGCGATAATAGAATCGGACATGGTTTTAAGGTTGTGTTTCTTTGCCCAAAATTCATAGCCCTTGCTCAATTGAACCTTGTCATTATTTTTTAAGTCGATTACTTTTCCCACTCTTTTCTTAATACCAATATAAGCAGTTTTAGTATTTTCGGATAGTCTTTCCTTTAATCTTTCTTCAGTATAGTCATCACCAATGGTCTTGGCTCTTGTAAATCTTTGCTTATCTTTATGCCTAAAGGCAATATGCTTTCCATGTTTAATTTCATAGTCAAGCTCAGATATCCTCTTAAGAAAATCTTCCCAATCTTTAGCATGTTTTATAGTTCGATCAATATCAAATTGGAGTTTGGATTTCCAAGAAGTTCCTTGTTTAGCATGTTGATATTCATACCAAGGTTTTCCCTTAGTTTTGTACTTCCTTTTATAACTCTTGTAATAAGGGTCAATGACGGAAAGTTTATTATCCTTACACAATTCATCACTTCGGTTTCTGATTTGATGGTAAGTTTTATAGTTAGCTCGGTAGCATTTTCCAGTCACCATATTGACATGATTAAAAATAATATGGTTATGAATGTGACCACGATCAATATGTGTTGCTATAACATATTCATACTCGTTCTTTAAGTGTCTTTCACAAAGTTCTTGTCCAATTCGATGAGCAGTCTCGACATCAGTTTCTCCTGGATAGAAGGATTGAATAAGGTGCTGAGCTAAAACTTTTCCTTGAACATTGTTATCTTCTCTGGTCTTTAAGAAAGAAGTATGAGCAGTTACAGGCTTACATTTATAGCCAGATACCAAGATTTGATTATCTGTTTTTTCATCACGAGTGATATAGTCAATGGCAAGTTTCAAGGTTGATTTTATCGGATGTATTTTTGTAATTGCCATGATTAATCATCTCCTTCGGTGGTTCTATTAAGTAGTAAGGAATGAATTTGCCATACTGCTTTTGATACTTCATCAATATCTTTTCTCATGCTTTTTATATCATTCTTATAGATGATACCTGTCTGATTAGCATGTTTAGCAATCTGATTTATATTGTTAGTTGCATTAGAAAGAAGCCATTGAATGTTTCTAAAAGGCTCTAAATCGACGATATAAATTTCTTTTTCCATGACACATTTTCTGATAAAGTGAGCCATATTTTTACTGTTGGACATCTTCATTTTCTTCTTAAAAAGTTTCTTTTCTTCTTTGGTTAATTTAATCTCTATTCGTTCATTTCTTATTCTATTTGCCATGATTTGCCTCCTATATTTATATGTTTGGGGGTCTTAGGGTCCTCCCTAACAAGGTAAAATTGATAAAAAAAGAAGCAGTCCGTTAGGGGAGCTGCTTCATCAATTTTTCGCAAGTGTCCGTACACTTGCTATGCTTGCTACTAAATATTAACGCTACTAAATATTAACGTGTAAAAAGCGTTAACTACTAAATATTAACGTGTAAAAAGCGTTAAGCGTTATTCTGTTTTTATAGGTCTATCTTATCATGTTGATTTCAAGACTACAGTGTCAACTAGTAAGTATATAAACAATGACTCCGATTATAACACCTGATAAAATTCCAAATATCCATTTTATAACTGGATTTAAGGATTTGACTCTAGCCTTGAAAAAGTTATATGAATTTCCTTTATCTGTAAGAGTTAACTTATAAGGAATATTATCAGCCCAAAAGACATTGATATAGCTATTCTTTTCTAAGGACTTGAATCGCTCTCTAAGAATCGAGTCCTCTTCAAAAGATGCATTTTCAAACTTATTATTCCAATATTCGTTTTGTTTAGAAGGGTCAAGCTGTTTGACCTCTCTAATTTCTTTTAATAATTCCCACTCTTGTTTTTCCATTTCCTTATTCCTTTAAGTAATGATTATCTATATAGTATCGTGATATTTTCTCTGCAAGATAATCATACATTTCTAGTATCTCATCATTTTCTTCTTTTTCTAGATTTCCTTGACATAATTCATTTTCTAAAGTGTCTAGTTTATCTGAAATTGCCAGGTATGATTCTACATAAGAATCAATTTTTCCATCGCTTATTTTTGTTTTTATAGCTTCTAAATCTATCATGACTTTTCCTTTCATTAAGTTCTTTTTTGGGGGGAGATTATCGACACTTTAATAATATCAAATAACATCTAACGAGATGTCCCAAAATTGTTTCAAAAACTAAACATCTTTGGCAAAGACCGTGTTAGCTTAACTAAAATAATTCATGATTTGATTTATCCGTCCCATCAATTTCAGAAAAGAATTTGCTGTCATAACACACATCTAATCGATTGATAGGGTAGCCCATGCGATACATTTCATTGAGCTTAAAGAACATCAAGTTTATGTTCACATTGAAAATACTGGCTAACTCCTCATAGCATTTACCTTCCTGTATATACTCAATTAATTCATTATCATCGATAAGTAAATGTGATGCGAAAAGATTCGCTTCAAGTTCCGTCGAGCTTGTAATGTTAAAAAGTTCATATTCAATCATCTCTTCATTCTTTGCAAGATCATAATGGTAAATATCATGTCCAAGTTCATGAGCAAAAACCATATTTAAAATTCGCTCATCGATGAAAGGATTGAAGAAGACAAACTTATTTCTAAGAATAACTTTATACATTCCTAGCAACTTTGTTTTTTCTTTAAACGGAATTAAAGTTACATTACGTTCTTGCAAAATAGTACGAGGGTCTCGAGTACCATGATGAGCTATTAATTTTTGAACGTCATTATAAATCAGGTTTCGTTTTTGATTCATAGCTGACCCTCCTTACAAATTTATTCTTCCTCAATCCTATATTTTTTCGGTGTATATTTCTTATTTTCTAGCTTAGCCATATAAAAGGCTTCCTGCATTGCATCAAGTATTGTGGCCTTATCTTCATCTGGTAGTTCTCCACCTGCCATGAGTCCAATCATCCCATTAACAAGTTCTTCAGCATCTTTTGCTCCCTTGTAACCAAATTCTTTTCGAGCATTGATAAAGAAATCAGCCTCTTGTGACAGGAAATAATCTGTATCGACATCAAGAGCGTTTGCGATTTTTTCATAATATTTTTTTGTGCGAGGGAGCGTCTCGCCAAGTTCATATCTTGAAATAGATTTAATAGAGATGCCAGATTTTTTTGCTAATTCTTCTTGGGTTAAGTTTTTTTCTGTTCTCAAATCTTTTAATTTTTGGGCGAAGTTCATTTCATATCCTCCTTTATGGTCATTGAAAGTCTCAAAAATTTAAAATGGTATTGACATAAGCCATTATGTGACTTAATATAATATAAAATATGACATTCAACGACTATATTATACTTTTAAAGTCTTAATTAGTCAATCTAATATAGCGAAAAAGACGAATTATAGGAGGTAACGTTGAAAGCAAAATTTATTAGAGAAAATTATGAGCCAATGATTCTAGATGAACTAGTTGGCGTTACAGGACTTATGTTATCTGATGATGTTTTTTGTTCTATTGCAAGTGAGGATGATGGTGTGCTTCCTCATGACATCGCCAACAATAGCATCATTTTTATAGATAAAAAAGCAAAATACAAGAAAGAAGATTACATCGTAATCAAGGACAGTAGAGTAACAGAAGACGGATATAGAATTACAAAAGCTCTTTCTAGCAAAGATAAGGATTTTTCGGACGTTTAATGATGTCCATCAAAATTTATTGAGGGAGATATTATGAGGTGGAAAATTGAAAAAAATTACAGAAAATATAGAAACAAGAGATTCATACGAATCCTATAAGCATAATGCAAAGTTACTACTTAAACTTTATAGGAAAGTCAGCTTTCATGTTCAAGATCGAATTCAGATGAAAGATCAAGAAGTTTATGCATGTAGAAGACAACACTTAGAAGATTTAGTTATAAGTTTTTTAGAAGTAGACACAGATGTTGATGTAAGAAAATTGGAAGAAAGTTTAATCGATATTAATGTCAGCTTATCTTTATTAGAACTTATGGATTTATCTTTAGAGAGGCTTAGTAGGTATCCAAATGATGGAGAACTTTATGCTGAGATTTTAAAAAGAAGATACTTTACAGAAGAAGCCAGAACCTGTGAACAATTATTAATCGTTCATAATATGAGTAGGTCAACTTATTTCAGATATCTAAATAAGGCGACAGAAGCTTTCGGGAATATGCTTTTTGGCTATGCCTTACCTGATGTCATAGAAGCCTTACAAGCTATACAGGAACTACCTATGGTAGCTGAAATGGCTCAACCCTATGAGACCTGATTGAGACAATGTTGGGACAAACTTGGCACTAGTTTGGTACTTAATTGCTACTGTAATGGGACTTCATCTAATTTAATCTAATATCATAAGGCGATTTTTGCCTTAAATATTATGGAATGGCCACGGATTACTTCGTGGCTTTTTTATTCCCAAAATTAGGTGAAAACAAATGAATAAAACAAGAGCTCCACCAGCCTCCTTGAATTTCAAAACACAAAAAGAAATTTAAGGAGGTTTTTTTAATGGTAAAGAAAGAATATTTTATTTTTGTAAATGGCGACAAGGTGATGGTAAGTAAAGAAGTATATCTGGCTTATTGGCAACATACGAATAGAGAGAATTATTTAGAGCGACTTGATAGGCAAAACAAGTTGCTCTTTTTTTCTGACGTAGATCATGATGGAAATTTTGTAGACAACTTGGCAGATAAAAGTGTTGATGTTGAAAAGCTAGTCGAGACGAAAGAAGCCATTGAAGCTTTAAATACTGCCTTGTCTGAACTAAATGATGAAGAAAGAGAAATTATTAATGCTTTGTATTTTCAAGAAGAAACTACAAGAGTAGTGGCCAATAGATTTGGATTGCCACAGACAAATTTAATTAGAAGAAGAAATAAGATACTAAAGAAATTAAGAAAAATTTTAGAAAACATATAAGAAAAAGTGGTTCAAAGGGGACAAATTTTCACTCTATAAGGTGAGGGGGAATTTGTCCCTTGTTTTATTCCAAAACAAGCAACTAAAAAATGACCTCTCATGTTTGACATAAACATCGATCCTTGACAAGTGAATAGACCAAGACGAGACGTTATCCATTTAAGGAGCACAAACTTATTTACGCCTAGACCTTCCTGCTGAGCAATCGGTTTAAATGAATACTAGAAAAATCTAAGGATAGAAGGAAGCGAGCGACAAATAGATGAGTTTAATTAAGGCCTGGAAATCTTAAGCGATGAATTAAATGGTGATAATGATACTTCTAAAGTTGACGCTGGCCCATCTTGAACAGGGGCAGAGGTGAGATGCCTATGTAGCAATTCCATTGCACTCGTTTATGTCATAAAACTAAATTTTATTTTAAGAGAGGACAAAACTATGAATGAAAAAAACATAGATAAAAGTATAGAAAATAAGGATTATGAAAAGCAAATAGATACGAAAGAGAAGCCTTATACAATTGAGGTTAACAGGGATTCAAAAGTTGACCTTTTAGAAATTCTGGAACTCTTCTTATGTCCAAGCATTACAATTTAAAGCTGACATTTCATAGAAGATGAGATAGAATATAAGCAGTAGAGATTCACTCGTTACTATTTGCCGAAATAATAATGAGGAGGAATCTCAATGACTACAGCATGTATGTATCTTCGTCTATCAAGAGAAGACGGAGACAGCATGGAAAGTAATTCAATTTCCAATCAAAGACAAATTATTCAAACTTACGCCAAGGTGAACGACTTAAATATTGCCTACGAATATGTAGATGATGGTTATAGTGGTTCAAATTTTGAGCGTCCAGATTTTAAGAAAATGATTCAAGATTTAGAGGAAGGGAAGTTTTCCACGATTATCGTAAAAGACCTTTCTCGTTTTGGTCGTGATTATATTGAGTCTGGAAAATATCTTCAAAAAATATTTCCTGAAAAAGGTGTTCGCTTTATTTCTGTAAATGATAGCTATGATAGTGATAATGCAGATATGAGCGACACTCATTTAATTCTACCTATTAGAAATTTCATTAATGACAGTTATTGTCGAGATATTTCCATGAAAGTAAAATCTGCAAAAGATGTTAAGCGAAAGAACGGTGAATTCATCGGTGCTTTCGCTCCTTTTGGTTACAAGAAAAGCGTGGCTGATAAACATCAATTGGTAGTAGATGAAGAAGTATCTCATATAATCAAAAGAATTTTTCAAATGAAGATTGAAGGTTATTCTTCTAAAGCCATTGCTGATTTTCTAAATAATATTGGTGCGACAACTCCAGCAAAACATAAAGAAAATAAAGGTAAGAAGCATGCAACTGGCTTTATTATTAAAGACGGTAAGTGGGATGCCAAGATGATTAACCGTATCATCGAAAACAAAGTCTATACTGGCGTATTAGAGCAAGGTAAAACTATGAAGCTCAACTATAAGTCCAAGAAGGAAATAGACGTGCATGAAGATGATTGGGTTGTTATTGATGATGCTCATGAGGAAATTATCAGTAAATCGACCTTTGCCCTTGCTAATAAAATGCTAGTAAGAGATTTGCAAACGTCCAAGGATAAGCCAAGCCTATTTACTGGGATGTTATATTGTGCTGATTGTGGAAGTGCCCTAGTAAGAAGGACAGTAAAAACGAAAAAAGGGGTTAACATCTACTACATCTGCTCTAATTACAACCGAACAGGTGATTGTAGCAGGCACAGTATTAAAGAAGATGAAATTAAACTTCAAGTGAAAGACTCCTTGAACCATTATCTTGAAAGATACAGAAATGTATTAGAAAAGATTTCAAGACTGGATTTAAAGGACATCACCATTAATGCAGACTTTAGCTCTTTAGAAAATGAGAAGGCTAAGTATGAGCGTTTAAGAAAGTCTCTTTATTTAGATTTAGAAGATGAGCTAATCACAAGCGAAGAGTTTGAACGCTATCGCAGAAATTATCTTTTTAAGATCAAGCAAATCGAAGAGCAAATTACGACAAAACAAGAAGCTGTAAAAGAGCTTGAGAAACACTTAAAGGATAAAGAAAGCTTTATTTCTAACGTTATTCCTTCTAAAGATTTAGATGAAGTAACAAGAGCTATGCTCATCACTTTTATCGATAAGGTAGAAGTATTAGAGGATAGGCAAATTAATTTTGTCTTTAATAACATTGATACAGTCAATCTACTTGAAAAATTGGCGGATAAGAATAAAGCAACAAATGCTAAGAAATTGGCTAAGCCTATCTCTCTCCACCAAGCTTATTCAAAAATCGATCCAACTCCTAGATATGTTTCAGTAGGAGGTGGTATGTAATGGCAAGAACATCAAGAAGATTTGAAGAAAAGAAAGAAATTACCAACAATAGAACTCAATATAGGGCTGGTATCTATACTAGGCTTTCAAATGAGAGAACGGAGAGCTGGAGGGATAAGTCATCTTCAATTGAAACGCAAACTTTGACTTGTCAAGAATATGCTTTAAAAGAAAATATACAAGTAGTTGAAGTTTATACGGATTATGAGTATTCGGGAACGAACTTTAATCGTCCAGAATTCCAAAACATGATGCAAGCAATAAGGGAGCGAAAAATAAACTGTATTATCATTAAAGACCTTTCAAGGCTTGGTCGTGAATATTTGGAAATGGGTAGGCTTATTGATAAAGTCTTTCCTTTTCTAGGAGTTCGTTTTATATCGGTTAATGACAACTTGGATACCATAAAGGAAATGGATAGTAAAAAATCTTTTGAAGTAACAATCAAGAATATTATCAACGATATGTACGCTAAGGATATTTCTGTAAAGATAAAGACTACTAAAATGAATCGAGCTAAAAACGGTTTTTTTATTGGTTCAGTACCACCGTATGGCTATAAGGTAATCAAAGAAGAAGGTGGACAAAGGCTTGAAGTAGATAAGAATGTTCGCTTTATTGTAGAAGAAATTTTTGCATTAACTCTAGAAGGAAAAAGTCAATTAGAAGTAGCGAAACATATTAATGAAAAAAGATATGCTACTCCAATGACCTATTACAGAATTGGGAGAATCTATAGGATAGACGATGATCCTCAATGGCATGTTGGTTCTTTGGGCAAAATGCTAAGCAATCAGTCTTATGCTGGTGATATGGTTCAGGGAATTAAATCCCAATTTTTAGCAGAAGGAAAGAAACAAAAACGTGCTGAAAAGAAAGACTATATTGTTGTTCAGAACACTCACGAGGCGATTATTTCTAGGGAGAATTTTGAAAAGATTCAAACACAGCGTAAGCAAAGAAAAGCAGAGTCTGTATTTTCATCAAAGGCTCATAACCTTAAAAGAGAACCTAAAAACAGGTTTCAAGGTTTAGTATTTTCCTGTGATGGTGAAGAACTCTATAGAAGATATCGTTTTAGTAGCCATAAGATAAGACAATTACAATATCTTTATCGAAATGAGAGATTCAATGGAAGCATTGGCGAGAAAGAATCCTTGTTTATTATGGAAGCAGATTTGGATAAGAGGATAGCTACAGATATTAGTAAAGCTATTCATACAATTACAAATAAAACTAGCTTCAGTAATAGAATTAGAGCTAAGTATGACGAGGCTATAGTAGAAGGTAATAGAAAATTAAGCCAGTATGATAATCTAATTCAAAAAGAGGAAATTACTCTTCAAAAAAGCTATGAGAATTATAGTCTAGGGAAAATGGATAGAAATACTTATCTATTAGAAAGGGACATAACTCAGGGGCGTATAGAAACAATAGAAAGAGAAAAACAAGCTCAGGAAATCAAAATATCTAACCTAAAAAAAGATAAGAGAAAGGCTTTAAGGTGGATTAAAGATATTTTTTCAGCGAAAGGGCTTGAAAAGCTACCAGCACAACTAATTGCTAGCTTAGTAGAAAAAGTAATAGTTTACGATAAACATGAGTTTGAGGTGGTTTATAAATTTAATATGGAAAGTCTGAAGGAGGAAAGTAATGAGTAAGATTGCACTTTATATTAGGCTTTCTGTTGAAGACCAAATCAAATTTAAAGAAAGCGAAAGTATCATTAGCCAAAGAATGTATCTAAATGACTATTTAAATCAAAACACTGAATTAAAGCATTTAGAAAGAGTCGAATATATAGATGATGGCTATTCAGGTACTAATGAGAATAGACCATCATATCAGAGGTTACTAGAAGATGTTAAGTCAGGGCAAGTTACTAATATTATAGTCAAGGATATGTCTCGTTTTTTAAGAGATTACATTACTTTAGGTGATTATCTAGAAAATATTTTTCCCTTTCTTGGTATAAGATTTATAGCGATTAATGATGGCTATGATAGTTCAAAAGAAGTTGGAAATGGTGTTGAACTTGATGTTCAATTCAAGAATCTTATGTATGACTTTTATGCAAAAGATGCTTCTGCTAAAGTTAAAGCTGTGAAGCAAACTCTAAATGAGCAAGGAAAAATTCAATCATGGAATCCACCTTATGGCTATATGAAAGATCCCGAAGATAAATACAAGATTATTCCTGATGAGGAGACATCTTGGATAGTAAAGAAAATATATGAGCTTTATTTAGAAGGTCTCTCAACAAGGAAGATTAAGGATTATCTCAATGAACATGAGACAATTACACCTGCACAAAGAAAGCTTCAGTTAACTAAAATGGACTACTCAAAAAGATATACGGGAATAAAGGATAATCCAGCGTGGAACTTCTCTTCAGTAGTAGATATTCTGGCTGATGAAATTTATACAGGAACTTATGTCTATAGCAGAGTGGACAAGTCATTAGTTAATGGAGCAAAAGAAAAGAGCAAGTATCTTCCTAAAGAAAACTGGGGAAGAATCCTCAATAATCATGAAGCTATAATATCTCAAGAAGTATTTGATGAGGTTCAAGAGTTAAAAGCCAGCAAGACTTTTAAAGGCAAGAATACAGATTATAAATGGCATCAACATTCTCCGTTACAAGGATTCTTGTATTGCCCAGAGTGTGGACATTTACTTTCTTGCCAAAAGACTACTAAGAAGAGAAACGGCAAGCCTGACAAGATACATCGATACTTTAGGTGTCGTTACTGTAAGAACGATGGAGTAAAGGTAATAGGGTCTAATGCGGATAAAGTTGAACCGTTAGTATTAGAAGCGATTAAAGTTAAATATGATATTTCTTCTGAAATACAAGAGCAGAAGAAGTATCTAATTGACTCTGATGTTCTCATACAAGATTTAGAATCTAAAAAGCTTGCTTCTTATGAAAAATATAAACTAGGAAAAATGACAAGACTTGATTTCATAGAGGAAAAGAAAAAACTTGATGATGAAATTGATGCTTTGAAAAATGAACAATCAAAGAAAGTTGTTCAACAAGCAAATATTCATGAAGAAAAGTTAACAAGAAAGCTGATGGAAAAGGACATCAAATCAATCATAGTTAGAGGAAATCAGATTCTAAAAATTGAATGGAAGTAAGCTAGAAGAGGGTGACATAACAGTTGCCCTCTTTTAATGCCTAGAAGCACTTATTTTTACATATTATATCGGAAATATTTTTTGATTTTATTTGTAAATATTAACCAAATTTTCAATAAATCTATATAATTTAAATCTAATTAGCTATAGAATAATAGTATATATTATGACGTAAACTGTTACTACAAGTTTATAAGAAGATTTTAAGGTAATAAAATGGAGGATAGATATAAATGATCTATTATTTTTCTGGTACGGGAAATACCGAACATATTGCTAAAAAGTTGGTAACTAAGATTGGTCAAGAATTTATTCTTATTACTCATGAAACTATTACAGATAAAGATGAGCGCACGATTATCCAAACTCCACTTTATTTTTGGTCTATGCCACAAATTGTCAAAGAATATTTATCAATGATTACTTGGAAAAAGAAGATGAATTAATTTTTATTCTAACTTGTGGAGGATCTTTAGGAACAGGAGATTTAGCCATTGAGAAGTTGATAAATCCAGCACGATCAAAAGTATACGAACTATCAATAGAAACCAATTATATTATTTTTCATGAAATGGACGATGAAAAAACGATAAAAAGTAAACTCAAGAAAGCCGATGAAAGTCTTCTGAAAATCATCGATGATTTTGAAATAGGTTTTTTAAAGAATGAGAAAATAAAAATCGTTATTCATCAAGAGAATATCCAAGAAGAAAAACTAACTAAAGATTTAATCGAAAAATATATTGTGTCGATTGTAGTTAGAGGAAATGAAATATTATAAGTAAATTGTAGATAATAGCTAGTATCCAAATTCAATAAACTATCAAAAAGCTGTTGTTGAAGTGGATACTTAGAAGTGATATAATGAAAAAGAGAAAAATAGTTTCTCTAAAAATTAATGTATTAAAGATGCATTAATAATTTAAGGAGGACATAATATGCAAATATATGGTGGTATTTATCATATCAGATTAAGAAACAGTATATTAAACCAAACGATTAATTAACCGGTTATAATGAACTAAAAAAGGTTCATTATAACCAGAAAGGTAAAGGTTATAATGAACAGAAAAAGTGTTAGATTTGGACAAAATTTTGTAACTTCTATTAATGATATAAACAAAATATGTAAGAAGATAGACGTGAATTCTAATGATGTTTATTTTGAAATTGGTCCAGGTAAAGGCCATTTTACTCAATACTTTGTGGAAAGGGCTAAACAGGTAATTGCTATTGAAATAGACAGTGAATTAATTCCTATATTAAACAACAAATTTTCAGATCTAGATAATATAAAAATTGTTAATCATGACTTTATGTCTTATGAATTACCATCTACATTTAAGTATAAAGTTTTTGGAAATATTCCATTTAATTTGAGTACTTCTATTATTCGTAAACTTAGTTTAGAAAAATATGCAGATGAGATTTACTTAATGGTGGAATTAGGGTTTGCAAAAAGATTAGAAGACTTAAACCGTAAAATGGGCCTAATGTTAGCTCCATTTTATGAAATTTCAATTTTATACAATATTCCAAAAAGATATTTTCATCCCATACCCAGTGTTGAGGTAGTGCTGATAAAACTAAAAAGAACTTCCTATAATATGTCAATGAAAGAATATATAAAGTATGAAGACTTTATAGAAAAATGGGTAAAAAAGGATTATAATGTTTTATTTACAAAAAATCAGCTAAAACAAGCAATCAGATATGGAAATATTGATAATTTAAGAATCCTAAAAGTTGATCAAATTCTATCCATATTTGAAAGTTACAAATTATTTAATGGGTTAAAGTAATATAATATTTTAAAAAAAGCAGTTGACTTAATAAAGTTGACTGCTTTTAATTTTATTATCCATTAATATAATTATTGTCATTAGCTTGACACGAGAGGGATCCGGTGGAATGTTCATACAAAGCGAGAAGTTTGTAGAAGACCACCAGGGAAAGGTAGATAACCTATCCATATATGGACAAGAGCTCAATTCAACTACCTGGAAGCTATGCAGAATGAACCTTGCTATAAGAGGGCTTGAGGCTAACCTTGGACCACACCACGAAGACACATTCCACAACGACCTACACAAGACACTTAAAGCTGATTACATCCTCGCTAATCCCCCCTTTAATATCAGTGACTGGGGAGGAGATAGACTCAAGGACGATGTAAGATGGAAGTATGGACTGCCCCCGGCAGGCAATGCCAACTACGCATGGCTGCAGCACATGATATTTCACCTTGCACCAAATGGAACAGCTGGGATAGTACTTGCCAATGGTTCACTTAGTTCAAATACATCCAATGAGGGAGAGATAAGAAAGAATCTCCTTGAGGCAGACCTTGTGGATGCAATAGTAGCACTTCCCGATAAGTTGTTTTATTCGACAGGCATACCCGTTTCACTTTGGATACTAAATAGAAATAAGAAGGACAACCCAAGCTTCAGGTCAAGAGAGCAAGAGGTTCTGTTTATTGATGCAAGAAAGCTTGGAGAGATGATAGATAGAAGGCATAGAGAGCTAAAGGAAGATGACATAGAAAAGATTTCAGAGACTTACCACAGCTGGAGAAATCTAGATGGAGAATATGAAGATATCCAAGGCTTCTGTAAATCAGCCACACTAGGCGAGATAAAAGGGCATGAGTATGTACTTACACCGGGAAGATATGTAGGTATAGAGGAAGCTGAGGATGACGGTATACCGTTCGATGAAAAGATGGAGAATATGACATCAGAGCTTGCAGAGCTGTTCGCTAAATCCAGACACCTTGAGGATGAGATAAAGAAGAGCCTTGGGGGGATAGGGTATGAGTTCTAGTGAGTGGAAAGAGGTAAAGCTAGGTGAAGTTTGTGATATAGGATCTAGTAAGAGAATTTTTGCTTCTGAATACACAAGTGATGGTGTCGCTTTTTTTAGGAGTAAAGAGATAATTGAAAAGGCAAAGGGTGAAAAAATTAGTACAAATCTGTACATTTCAGAAAATAGATTTTATGAAATTGAAAGTCAGTACGGTACACCACAAACTGGCGATATCCTCCTGACATCAGTAGGTACACTGGGAGTTCCTTATTTAGTAAGAGATGAAAGGTTTTATTTCAAAGATGGTAACTTGACTTGGTTTAAAGATTTTAATGATGAGTTAGTGTCTGTATTTTTGTACTATTGGTTTTTAAGTAAATACGGAAAACATCAGATTGATACAAAATCAATAGGATCGACTCAAAAAGCTTTGACAATAGATACACTCAAGAAGTTTGATATTAACTTACCTCCTCTACAAGAACAGAAAGCCATAGCCAACATTCTCTCAACCTTGGACGAAAAGATCGAGACCAACAATAAGATCAATAAGACCCTAGAAGAGATGGCACAGGCAATATTCAAACACTGGTTTGTGGACTTTGAATTTCCCAATGAAGATGGAGAGCCATATAAATCCTCTGGTGGGAAGATGGTAGACAGCGAGCTTGGGTCTATCCCAAAAGGATGGGAGATATGTGATTTAAAAACTCTTTGTGATTCATACTCAGGGTATTCTTATAAAGGTTCTGACTTGAATGAATCTAGAAATGCTATGGTGACAATCAAGAATTTCAATATTGATGGAACTTTTAGAACGGATGGATTTAAAGAGATAATTATATCCGATAGAGTAAAAGAATCACATTATTGTAAAGAGTTTGATGTTATTGTTGCTCACACAGATTTAACTCAAAATGCTGATATTATAGGCAATCCTTTACTAGTTATGCCAATGGATAGTTACAATAAGCTAATTTTCTCGATGGATACTGTAAAGGTTGTACCTAAACATGAAAGTTATAGGTTTTATGTATATGAGGCCCTTAAAAATGAAAAATTCAAGAATTATGCATTAGGATATACAACTGGTACTACTGTTCTTCATCTAAGTAAAAAAGCTATACCAAATTATCTGCTTCCAAATCCAAATGACAGATTATTAGAAACGTTTGATGTTATTGCTAAGAACATTTTTATGTCATTGAGTAATTATTATGTTGAGACTCTGAATTTGATGAAATTAAGAGACACCCTACTACCCAAACTTATGTCAGGCGAAATCAGAGTACCAATAGATAACGAATAGCAATCTAAGAGAAAGGAGGCTGTAAAGTAATGGATGTGTTCAACGAGAGTATGCTAGAGGAATCAGTAATTGAGCTGTTGCAATCTATGGGCTACAATTATGCCTTTGGTCCAGACATCTCCCCTGGAGGAGACTGGGAGGAGAGAAAGGACTACAAGGAAGTAATCCTTGCTATAAGAGTTAAGGAAGCCTTAAAGAGAATCAATAAGCAACTTCCAGAGGAAGCACTTGAAGAAGCATTCAGACAAATAATAACCTTTAACAGCCCCATGCTCGAAGAAAACAACAGATACTTCCATCAGCTTATGGTGGAAGGTATTGAAGTGTCCTTCAATGAGAAAGGCAATATCAGAACCAAAAGGGCATACATAATCGACTTTGACAATCCAGAAAACAACAGCTACCTTGCTGTTAATCAATATACAGTAATAGAGAATGAATCCAGAAGACCGGATGTGGTCATATTCGTAAACGGCATACCCCTAATAGTCATGGAGCTCAAATCAGCAGTAGATGAAAATGTTGGAATAGAGAGCGCATACAACCAGATACAGACATATAAGAAGGACATACCTTCTCTATTTAATTACAACTCCTTTTCAATCCTAACAGATGGAGTAAATGCAAAAGTAGGTACCATAACCTCTAACATAGAATGGTTTATGAACTGGAGAACAGAGGATGGCAAGACAATTGAGCCGCTATCCAAACCACAATTTGAAGTGCTTATCAAGGGAATGCTTGAAAAGAGAAGGCTTACAGATATCATAAGGAGCTTTGTGCTGTTTCAGGAATCCAAAGAATCTGATATCGATATAGACGGTAAGAAGCTCGGCGATGTTAAATCAATAATCAAGATACTCGCAGGCTATCACCAGTACTTTGCAGTCAAGAAAGCAGTTCTAAAGACCAAGGAAGCAATAAGCGAAAAGGGAGACAGAAAGATTGGAGTAGTCTGGCATACCCAGGGTTCAGGCAAAAGTTTTTCTATGGTCTTTTATGCAGCTAATCTTATCAAGGAACTAAACAACCCCACAATAATTGTAATCACTGATAGAAATGACCTGGATGACCAGCTTTTTTCAACCTTCAGCAAATCAAAAGAGATACTAAGACAGACCCCCCTTCAGGCAGATGTAAGAAAGCTTTCTGATATACAGAAGCGTGCAAAGGTATCAGCTACTGGCGGCACAGAGATAAACGGACTATATGATCTTCTAAATGAAAGAGAATCTGGTGGAATCATCTTTACAACCATCCAGAAGTTCAGCCCCGAAGAAGGAGATATGCCAGTACTAACAGACAGGAAAAACGTAATAGTAATAGCAGATGAAGCACATAGAAGTCAGTACGGTCTCAAGGCAAAGACAGATTATAAGACTGGAGAGATCTCCTATGGATATGCTAAATACGTCAGGGATGCCCTACCAAACGCATCCTTTATTGGATTTACAGGAACACCAATAGACTTAGAAGACAAGTCCACAACAGCAGTGTTTGGACATACTATAGATACATATGACATGACCCAGGCAGTAGAGGATGAAGCTACAGTAAGGATATACTACGAAAATAGGATCATAAAGCTTGACACAGACGACGAAGAACTGAAGAACCTTGACCAGGAGTTTGAAGAGGTTACAGAAGGTCAGGAGGATTCAGTAAGAGATAAGACAAGGTCCAAGTGGTCACGACTTGAAGCAGTAGTCGGCTCACCAAATAGGATAAAGAAGCTTGCTGAAGATATTGTAGATCACTACGAAGAGAAATCCAGAGCAATAGATGGCAAAGCAATGATAGTCTGCATGAGCAGGCGTATTTGTGCTGAACTATACGATGAGATAGTTTCAATAAGACCCGACTGGCACAATGACGATCTGTATAAGGGCAAGATAAAGGTAGTAATGACTGGAAGTGCTGCAGATGCAGAAAGAATACAAAAGCATATAGGTGGAAAGCAGCGAAGAGATTTCCTCGCAAAGAGAATGAAAGATAACAACGATGAACTTAAGGTTGTTATAGTAAGGGATATGTGGCTTACCGGCTTTGACGTGCCCTCACTACACACAATGTATGTGGATAAGCCCATGAGAGGACACAACCTGATGCAGGCTATAGCCAGGGTAAACAGGGTTTTTAAAGAGAAGTCTGGAGGAGTAGTAGTTGACTATATAGGAATACTTGAAAGCCTGAAAGAAGCACTAGACCAGTACACCAATAAAGATAGGAATAACACCGGAATAGATACAAGTATTGCAGTTAATATAATGCTTGAGAAGCTTGAGATACTTAACAACATGATGCACGGCTTCGACTACTCAGACTTTATGGGGACATCGCAACTCAACAGGGCAAGAGCAATTGCTGGTGGGATGAACCATATCCTAGGTATGTCAGAAGAAGACCAGAAGGAATTTAAGAATATAGCAACAGAGCTCGCCAAAGCCCATGCACTTTGTGCAGCAACTAATGAAGGCAAGAACAAGAACTTAGAAGTCAGTTACTTCAAGGCAGTAAAGGCTAGCTTAGTAAAACTTGAAGATAGAAAGCCACCTGGACTATCCAAAGCAGAAATAGATGCAAGGATTACCCAGATGCTGCAAAGAAGCATAATATCCGAGGAAGTGATAGACGTCTTCGATGCACTTGAGCTTGAAAAGCCTGAGATATCGATACTATCCGAAGACTTCCTCAATGAGATAAAGAACATGAGCCACAAGAACCTTGCGGTTGAAATGCTTAAGAAATTACTTGAAGGTAAGATTAAGACAATAGAGAGAACGAATATAGTAAAGTCAGAGAAGTTCTCAGAGTTGCTTACAAGAGCCTTAAATAAGTATAGGAATCAGTCTCTGACCAATGTAGAAGTACTAGAAGAACTTGTCAGAATGGCACATGAGATCAAAGCTTCGCAGGATGAAGAGAAGAAGCTTGGACTTTCAGAAGATGAGATAGCATTTTACTATGCCCTTACAGCAGATGACCTAGTTAAGCAGCTGATGGAGGATGAGATCCTTAAAAAGATAGCAAGAGAGCTGACAGAGGCAATAAGAAACAACACCACAGTAGATTGGAGCATCCGAAAGAGTGCCAGAGCTAATATTCGCAGGGTCATAAAGCGACTACTTAAGAAGTACGACTACCCACCTGATAAGAGAATACAGGCAATGACAGTAGTTATGAGACAGGCTGAGAAAATGGCAGGCAACTTCTACGATGAAGTGGAGAACACATATGGTTGGGCAGCAGAAGAGGAAGAGAATGAGTATTGAGATTGAGCAAACTAAATGTAACTTATTGTCAATGTACGACCGTCCGGAAATGTAGATATGAGTAGGGGCGACCTTTGGTCGTCCGAACAAGAGTATGAGGGGATTAAAATTATGAAATTAATTGCATGTGAAAAATGTGGTTCAAATGATATGTTTGAAGAAAATGGTTATATGGTTTGTAAATACTGTAAATCTAAATATGTTTTAAAGGAATCAGATTTGAGTGTTAAAAGTTCAAACATTGCAATTGATAATGATATTAGAATGCTGTTAGAAAAATGCAAAAAGGATCCAATTAATGCTAAGCGATATGCTAATTTGGTGCTAGATATTGACCCTACTAATAACGAAGCTATGAAATATCTAAAATAAATCTTGTGGAGGGATAAAGGCTTGAAGACCAAGGATATTGCTAAAAAGTTTAAGATTGACCAACGGATTTTTGAAGAGTTTATAGAAGAATTTGGTATTGACTATAAGATTTCATATAGTGGGGATATTATTATCCCTGATGATACAATAGATGAACTTATTGAAGATTTTAAGGATTATCCAAGGAAATTAGAAGAAGTTAAGAGAATTAGAGAAGAAGAGAGGAAGAGTTTAGAATTAGAATCTGAGGAAAAAAGGAAGGCTCTTGCTAATATGTTAATAACTTCTGGTTTTAGCTTTGATGGATATAAAATAACTAAATATTCCGGATATATATCTGGAGATGATGCTGTGCAAGTGGAGAGAGGTGTAGCAAGCATATTTTCAAGTGGAACAAATGTAGGAGATGCATTAATGGAATCTCTTGTTCAAATAAGAAGAAATGCCTTATTAGAATTAAAAGAAGCTGCTTATGCATTGGGTTGCAATGCAGTTATTGGTGTCGACTTTGACTATATAACCTTAGATCCTCAAACCGCAAATATTACAGGAGGAACAACGTATTTGCCATATGTTTTTGGTGTTACAGCAAATGGAAATGCTGTAATTATCGAGAAAAATTTACCAGCAAACGATTGACTATGAATTATAGCAAGGGTATTCTTTGTCCCATTGTGCCTATCCCCATGGATTTTGGCGATGACAGTAGTAATGAGACAAGCTGAGGAAATGGTAGGCAACTTCTACGATGAAGTGGAGAACACATACGGTTAAGCAGCAGAAGAGGAGAGAATGAGCATTGGCAGAAAACCCTGTGGCTTTGAATAAGAGATACCTTCAGAGGTTTGAATCATTTCAAGACTTTATTGGAGCCTCGAATGCTGATGATTCAGAACTGGTTATAGAAAAGGATGGCCTTATTGATGATTCACCTCAGGACTTGATGGATAAATCATATTCGCAAATCGCAAGTACACTTGAGGATGATCTTTTAAGTGAAGTAGTCACTCAGTCTCCTGATTTCTTTGAGAAACTTGTAGTAGATCTACTACTTAGCATGGGTTATGGAGGAAGTAGGATACAAAATGGTCAAGTTTTAGGGAAATCTGGTGATGGAGGAGTAGATGGAGTAATAAAAGAAGATAAGCTGGGATTTGATAAGATATATATTCAAGCAAAGAAATGGGATGTAAACAGTTCAATTGGAAGACCAGAAATACATAGAAAGACCCTTGGGGTCAGACCCCAAGGGTTATAATAATGTGATTTACCTTGACTCTTATTAGCATATATCCTATAATAATTAATATAGTGTGATAATCTAACACAAAAACCTTATAATAATGTGATTTTTGGAGATGATGATATGAAAAGACTAGCTATGCAGAAATTATTGGAATGGAAAAACTCTAAATATAGAAAACCTCTAATTTTGAAAGGCGTTCGCCAAGTTGGTAAAACATGGCTTCTTAAGGAATTTGCAAAGCTACACTATGAGAATATTGCTTATTTTAACTTTGATGAGCATCCAGAGTACAAGCAATTTTTTGAAAGTACTAAAGATGTTGGGCGTATCTTGCAAAATCTGATGATGGCTAGTGGTGAAGTTATTAGGCAAGATGATCCAGAGAAGACCCTGATTGTGTTCGATGAGATACAGGAATGCCCGAACGCGTTGAATACGCTGAAGTACTTCTATGAAAATACGCCTCAATATCATGTTGCATGCGCAGATTCACTATTGGGCATTGCTCTTTCAAAGCCTGCTTCTTTTCCAGTTGGTAAGGTAGATTTTTTGGAAATATTGCCGATGACTTTCACCGAATTTTTAATGGCTAATGGTGATGACAATTTTGTTGCATATTTGGAAAGTTTGGACAAAATTGAGCCAATCCCAGAGGCATTTTTTAATCCATTATATGAAAAACTAAAAATGTATTTTGTAACAGGTGGCATGCCAGTATCCGTACGCTCATGGGCGAAGGACCGTGATGTGGATCTGATGCAGCAGGTTTTGTCAAACATTCTAGGAGCATATGAGCGTGATTTTGCAAAGCATCCAGACCCGAAAGAATATCCTAAAATATCTATGCTTTGGAAGGCTATTCCATCGCAATTAGCAAAAGAAAACAAGAAATTTATATATAGGGTAGTAAAAGAAGGAGCCAGAGCCAGAGAATATGAAGATGCTTTGCAATGGCTTTGCGATGCGAACTTGGCTTATAAGATATACCGTAGTAGCGCACCAGGGCTACCTATTTCAGCATATGATGATTTATCAGCATTTAAGTTATATTTGGTTGATGTAGGGCTATTGCGACGTTTATCTCTTTTAGCTCCGTCCGCTTTTGCCGAAGGAAATAGGTTGTTCGTTGAGTTTAAAGGTGCTTTAAGTGAAAATTATGTTTTACAGTCACTTCGAAGCCAGTTTGAAGCAATGCCTAGATATTGGACATCTGATAACCCTAGATATGAGGTTGATTTCCTTATTCAGAGAGAAAATGATATTTTACCAGTGGAAGTTAAGGCAGAGAGTAATGTGGCAAGTCTTAGCTTAAAAAAGTATAAGGAAAAATATGAAGACAAAGTAAAACTGCGTGTTCGATTTTCTCTTAATAATTTGCGTATAGATGACGACCTTTTGAATATACCTCTGTTTATGGCAGATCATGCCGATAGAATTATAGGAATGGCATTGGAACACAAAGTGTCAGCACACACTTCTAATTAAAAAATTAACAACTTTATACAGAAATTTAACCCATATTCAATGATTATTTGAGCTATATTTTGCTTGTTTTCTTAGTTTTCACCTAAATTTTGACTAAGAATGAGCTTAATGGCTCATTTTTATTTTTTGAAGAATATATAGAAATATATAAATTAGCATTAAGTCTTAATCATATTTTATTATCACCGATATGAAAGTTGCATTAGGCTCTATTCAATCATTGCAAGTGAATTTCATTGTGAGATTATAGAGTTCAAAACTTAAGTTATAATAATTAAATTATTGGGAGATAAAATGCTTCCACAAAGCAAAGTTTAGGGGGGAACTCAATTGTCAAAGATCAACAATTTAAAAATTGGCAAAAGGTTGTTTTTAGGTTTTAGTATCATTTTATTGCTAATGGTATTAGAGGGACTTTATGCAATGAATAGTCTTAACTCTATATCAGGAACACTTGATACATTGTACAAGCATCCAATTGCAGTTAGAACAGCAGCACTCGAAGTAAATGCAGACGTTATTGCAATTCACAGGTCTATGAAAGACGTTGCATTATCAACAAACCTTCAGAGCATTGATGATGCAATAGGAACGATGAATTTATATGAAAAACAAATTGAAGATAACTTTGTTCTCATAAAGGACCGTTTTCTTGGTGATGCAAAAATGGTGGACGATGCATATACTTCAATTCAGGATTGGAAAGAAATCAGAGACGAGACCATCAGATTTACCAAAGATGGCGACAAACAAAAAGCTGCTGCAAATACCACTGGAAAAGGTGCTGCGCAAGTTGCTTTAATTGAGAAAAATATGAAAGCCTTGTTAGATTTTACAGATAATTCGTTAGTTAAATTTGAAAGTGATGTAAAGAGCACTCTGAAAAACACTATAGCTACATTTATTGCAATTATGGCATTTGCAATAGCTTTGGGAATTTTTATTGCTTTTGTAATTACAAAGGGAATTACAAAGCCATTAAATCGTTTTGTTGAAATTGCAAAGAAAATTGCTCAAGGAGATTTAACCGAATCCGTGGAGATTAAATCTAAAGATGAGGTGGGAGAACTAGCTGATGCATTCAATGAGATGATTGAAAACTTACATAAGCTGATATCGCAAATCAATCAAATTTCCGGAAATGTGGCAGCCACAGCCGAGCAACTATCCGCAGCCTCTCAGGAATCTTCGGCTGCTTCAGAAGAAATTTCTGCTACAATCTCTCAGGTTGCTGCAGCAGCAGACGAAGAGGCTAAATCAATTGGAAGTTCCAGTGAACTGGTAGATGAAATGCAAAGACAGATAGAAGAAATAATTAGTTTGATAAAACAGGTAAATGAATCTTCAAATATTACTTTAGATTCAGCTGAGTTGGGATTAAAAGCTTCTGATAATGCGGTCGACAAAATAAACAATATTAAGACTTCGACAATTGAAACTGCCGATACCATTAATAAATTAAGTGAAAGCTCAAAACAAATAGAAACAATTGTAGATACTATAAGCTCTATTTCAGAACAAACGAATTTGCTGGCATTAAATGCCGCTATAGAAGCAGCAAGGGCTGGTGACGCTGGCCGCGGATTCGCTGTAGTTGCTGATGAAGTTAGAAAATTAGCTGAAGAATCATCTGTCTCTACACAAAAGATTTCAGATTTAATAACTGAAATCCAGAACCAGATAAAAACTGCAGTAGAATCTATGGATGAAAACAGCAAAGATGTAGATATTGGGGTTGAAATAATCAATGAAGCAAGCCAGGGGCTTACTGAAATTCACAAAGAGGTTACAGGAGTTTCAAATGAAATAAGAAATATTTCAGGTATGGCAACCAGTATTTCTGCCAGCACAAATTCTGTAACAGAAAACTTCCAACTTATGTCTGCAGCGGCAGAAGAGACTGCTTCTTCAACTCAGGAAGTTGCAGCGAGTGCAGAAGAGCAGACAGCTTCTATGGAAGAAGTGGCTTCTTCAGCAACAAGTCTGGCTGAACTTGCTGAAAACCTGACATCTGCAATAGCGATATTTAAGTATTAGAAGAAAGGAAAGCTAAAAACCTGTATTATTGACATAAGTTCAATAAACTGCAAATTGCAACATTTCCACATAAATTAATTGAACATTTTGCTTGTCCTAAATCATAATCTTTGATAAGATATTATCGGTTAGAAATGTATCAATATAAAGAATAAAGCATAAGAAAAAGGAGAAGTGGAAATGACAAAAAATAGAATGGTCAGTGCAGTAGTCATTATAGCAATTACAGCTCTTGTATTGTTTGCAGGCAATTCAATGCTTGGTAGTGATAAAGGTATAGCTGCAGGTTTAGAAAATGGTACATACCAAGGATTAAGTGATGCGGGTAAATATCCAGGCCTTAAAGTTGAAGTTGAAGTTCTTGATGGAAGAATTATAGATGTAAGATTATTGTCACACAATGAGACAGAAGGATTAAGTGATCCAGCAATTGCTGAAATCCCAGGAAATATCGTAGCAGCTCAGTCAACTGAGATAGATGGCATTTCAGGTGCAACCTTGACTTCTGATGCTATTAAAGAAGCCGTTGAATACGCTCTTGCTTCTCAACCTGGCGTAAAGCTACCTGTTGAGTATGCTGATGGATATTTTGAAGGCTCAAGTGACGAAGGAATGCACGAAGGTCTGCAAGTTGGCGTTGAAGTTGAAGGTGGCAAGATTGTTTCAGTTGTAATTCTTGATCACAACGAGACAGATGGAATAAGCGATCCAGCTATAGCTGAAATGCCAGAAGCTATCGTAAGTGCCAATTCAACTGACGTTGACATGGTATCAGGTGCTACTTATACTTCTACTGCAATTATCGATGCTGTAAATAAGGCGCTTGCTTCTGATCCAATTGTTGTTGAAGATATAATTCCTGCTGACAGAGTTTATGTTGACGGAATCTACGAAGGCGAAAGCGATGAAGGAATGCATGCAGGTCTTAAAGTTTCAGTTGAAATTGTAGACGGAAAAATTGCGTCTGTTAAAGTCATTGAACACAATGAAACTGATGGTATCAGTGATCCTGCAATTGCAGAACTGCCAAATGCAATAGTTGAAGCAAACACTCCAAGTGTTGATGGAGTATCAGGTGCTTCCTATACATCAGCAGCTATTAAAGAAGCGGTTAAATTTGCATTAGAAAAAGCTCAATAATATTGATTTACAAGCTCTGAGGTCATAACTGGCCCCAGGGCTTTTTTATTACATATTGAAGATTCCATGGGGTTATGATTTAATATAGATGATAGGTTAGAAAATACTTGTACGATTGTACATCTATGGATAATAAAGGAGAGGATTAATATGGACAAGGAAAAAATGAGCAAAATGCAGTTTTCAACAAGGGCTATTCACGCTGGATATCAAAAAAATGAATTTGGAGCATTGGCAACTCCCATATATCAGACGTCTACTTTTGTCTTTGATTCCGCTGAACAAGGTGGCAGAAGATTTGCCATGGAGGAAGAGGGATATATTTACACGAGACTTGGAAACCCTACAGGTACTCAGGTAGAAGATAAAATAGCAAACCTTGAAAATGCAGAAGCTGCAATGCTGATGTCATCAGGAATGGGTGCCATTACCTCTGTAATTTGGACTCATATTTCTGGTGGAGATCACATTATAGCTGCAAAGACCCTTTATGGATGTACATTTGCATTTTTAAATCACGGTATTGCAAGATTCAATGTTGAGATTGACTTTGTAGATACGAGAGATCCTGAAAACGTGAGAAAGGCTATGAAACCTAATACTAAACTGGTTTATCTTGAAAGCCCTGCCAATCCAAACATGGATATAGCTGATATTGAGACAATCTCAAAAATTGCTCATGAAAATGAAGACTGTATTGTTGTCGTAGACAATACTTACTGTTCTCCGTATATTCAAAGGCCGATAGATCTTGGTGCTGATGTAGTGGTGCACTCTGCAACGAAATATCTAAATGGTCACGGAGATGTAATTGCTGGCTTTGCAGTTGGATCAAAAGAATTCATAGATCAGGTAAGAACATTTGGAGTTAAGGACATGACTGGAGCATCCCTAAGCCCATTTGATGCCTGGCTAATAAATAGAGGTATGAAAACTTTAGACCTTAGAATGGACAGACATTGTTCAAATGCTCAGGCAGTTGCAGAATTCCTCGAAGGACATCCAGCTGTTCAAAAAGTGCTGTATCCAGGACTAAAGAGCTTCCCACAGTATGAGTTAGCTAAAAAGCAGATGTTTTTACCAGGAGCGATGATTGCATTTGAAGTTAAAGGTGGACTCGAAGCAGGAAGAACCCTGATGAATTCAGTTGAACTGTGTACTCTTGCAGTAAGCCTTGGAGACGCTGAGACACTTATTCAGCATCCGGCTTCCATGACTCACTCACCGTATACACCAGAAGAAAGAGCAGAAGCTCACATTTCAGAAGGCCTTGTAAGGCTGTCAATAGGCCTTGAGCACAAGGACGATATAATAGCTGATTTGAAACAGGCACTTGATAAACTCGTTAAATAATTGGATAGAATTTTTAGAAACTTGAAATCGAGGCAGAAATGCTTCGATTTCTTATTATATATTACTTAATATTAGTAAAGATGTTGAAATAGTGGGTATATATCCATAAAGTAAATTCTAATACTATTTAGGAGGGAATGGAAATGGCCTGGAATACTGTGAAACGGGCTGTTGCATTTTTGCTTGTATTTGCAATAGCTCTTGGTTCAGGACCAGGGTACATAGCATCGGGGCAGAGCATTTATACTAAGGCATCATCATGGGCGGAGCCTGAAATACAGGCTGCTTCGGACAATGGCTTGCTGCCTCAGCTTTTAAAGGGAACAGATATGACAAAACCAGCTACCAGAGAGGAACTCTGCGAGCTGGCAGTTTTGGTGTACGAAAAACTGGGAAATAAAGTACTTACACCAGCATCGCCCAATCCATTTACGGACACTACTAACCCGAACATTCTAAAGGCGTATGCAATAGGAATTACGACAGGTACGACTGTAACTACTTTTTCACCTTCTCAGACTACAACCCGAGAACAGGTTGCGACTATGTTTGGAAGGGCAATTCAAGGGCTCTATCCATCAATCGACTACACAAATAGTGGTCAGAATGTGTTTAAAGATCAGAGCCTGATTTTTGATTACGCTATTTCCCACGTGTTATTTATGAACAAAGAGGGGATAATAAAGGGTTCTGATGATGGTAATTTTATGCCGAGGCCGATTACACCACAGGATGAAGCGACAGGATACGGTAAAACAAAGAGAGAAGAAGCCATCGCAATATCCGTGAGGATTTTCAACAGGTACTCTGGTACCCCAGCTGAGCCTGCTGAAAGCAATCTGCTTAAAGCAGTTGAATCTTTTAAGGCTGCACCGCTTCCAAATTTGACAGAGAAACAGAAGTTTGATCTTATTGATTTTGACAACCGGGTAGTTCGCCCGATTTATAAGCCTAAGATAACCATATCAGCAGCAAAAGCAATTACTAACTCTGGAGCCAGAGAATTTAGCTCTGCGCCTTTTGCTGCGTTTGTTGACAGCGAAGGCAGCCAGATACTGCCTATTAAAATCCAATTGCCTTCTGATGTAGTTGGACAAACAAGTAAAATTATTTGGCAGGTTTCAAAAGTTCCTTTTGTGGGACTTCCAGTTGGGCCAATAACAAAGTCATCGAGAGCAGTTGTACTGTCTGGAAGTCTGCCAGCTAATACAACTAACTTTAATATCGATTTCTCGAAAATTAAACACACTTCAATACTGGCTATGCAAAGCGAGTCGAGGGTTGCAAGTCTGATTTTGCCAAATATCAAACCTAATCTGCCCGTTATTCCCACTTTGCCTGTAATAAAGCCATGGTCTATTGAAAGTACGATAATTACTGGTGAGAATAACAATACAGGTCCAATAACATATTACGTTAGAGCTTATCCTGTTAATGCTGCAGGTTTTAGCATAGGGGATACCGGAAGTGGCTTGTCTGTGCTCTATGGGAAGCCATTACCAGAAAAGAAGAGTTCTCTTCCTCCACTGGTAATACCTTCCGCAACAGATTTCAAGATTAAGCCTGCACAATTCTCAGGACCCATTACGACAGGCAAGGAAAACCCAAATACATTTGTAGATCAGGCAGAAGTTTATATGTATGACGTACCTAGTAAGTATTCTTTTTTACCTGTAAATATTCCGCAGGGAATTCAAAAACTACTTATACAAGTCACTCTTTCAAGTCCGTCTTCTGCCAGTGATTCCTGGAACAATCCACAGGGCCTCGTATACGAGGAGACTTATCTGCCTGATGATCCTGTATTTACAAGCCTTAAGAATGCAAATACTCTGGGGATAGCAATTGATTTTGCTAAATTTGCTCCATCCGTTGATAAGCTTGGCGGTGAAGCTCTTACCTATTATGTTAGGACTGTAGTATTATCCGAAGGGAATCAACCGGGTATAGTTCATGCAAAATATTCTAATGCCGTAAAGCTAAATTATGGTAAATATAATTATGATGGTATCAAATACTACCCTCAGATATTGATTGATCCAATTATTCCAGATATTGTATCCGTAAAGTATCAGCCTATAAAATGGGAACTCTCAGGTTGGATTTATCGTTATGTAGTAATTGAGCAACCGACTTATGCAGACGTATTTGGCAGTTTGGCAAAATCCATAACCACTAATCCTAATTCGCTATACCCTGGATATAAGGTTGGAGATAAACTCGATTTTACTCCTAAACCAGAAAGTAAAACCTGGTGGGAGCAAGCCTGGGAAGCAATTACTAAATTCTTTACAGATCTCGTAAACGTCGTGATGGGTATTGTCAACTGGGTCAGTGATACCTTCGCAAAGATTAAGGCTGGAATGATTAATTTTGTGTTAAATGTGCTAGATCTTCCAGAGCCATTTAATAGCCTGTTGGGAACAGCTCTTGAAGCCTTGTTGGATTATGGACTCATGTACCTGGGCATACCGCCTACGCTGCCAAATTTCAACGATCTAGCTAATATGGGAGTGGATTATCTTGCTACGTTAGCCATAGAAACTGCCGGAATTCCTGCTGCAGATGATTTGGCCACTGCTGCTCTAAACAAGGCTGGAGTACCTGGTGAGTTCCAGGGATATTTTAAAGATCAAGCTGAAAAAGTGGGTAAGGAAATGAAGAATGAGTTTACAAATGCCGCAAAGAGCAATCCCGAACCCAACCCGATGAACTGGAATTTCATAAAGTATGATCCAGAATATCTCTACAAGCCTGGATACATCATAGTCAAGATTAAGAATCCATACAAAGTACCTACTCCAAAAGGATCTTTGAATTTCAGAGTCGACAAGGTAATGGATACGACAAAGGTAGGAAAAGATGTAGCTATTACTGATATATATGCTGCATACCATACAGCGCATATCCAGGTGTATAAACCAGTGGTAGGCATGGAAATTCCATCGTTGGCACCAGGTCAGTCGATAGATGTACCAATTATTTTGGAAGAATACGTAGGAATCCCATTTTATAATGGAGGTCCTGCTGTGGTTCAAAATATGTTTAGCAAGATGTATCACGATCTTGGTAAACACAACTTCAGGATAACTATAGACTACGATTTGCCTACTATAGCTGAAGCTAAAGCAGAACAGGGACTTACAAAAGAGGGAATTTATTCTTATAAGACCACTTATTCAGAGTATAATTTCTCTGTTGAACCTTATTATGCAAGATAGAAAAATCTAATTTCGTATATTGACACATATAGTGGGTATATAAATATTGAGGAAACAAGGGAAATACCGAAGGAGGTGCGGTATGAGAAAAATTATTGTTCCAATCGATGGCTCGCCAACATCTCAAAAAGCTGCAGAAGTGGCTATCGATGTGGCTAAAAAGTACGATGGGAGCTTAGTATTTTTAACTGTCGCCAGAAGACCGGAAGTCATTGGTACAGGAAGTAGTGGCTATGGTGGCGTTTACAATCTGGATTTGCTTACAGAAGAGCTAAAGAAGCATCAAGAGAAGATCTTGGATGATTCGATTGAAAAGCTCGACTTAAGTGGCATAGAGAGCGAAAAAAGAGTAGAGGTTGGTACGCCGTCAGAAGAGATAGTCGATCTTGCTGAGAAGTTAAAAGCTGATTTAATTGTAATTGGCAGGAGAGGTTATTCCAGGGTAAAGAGATTCTTTGTAGGATCTGTATCTCAAAGAGTTGTATCTGAAGCGCACTGTCCTGTTCTAGTGGTCAATGACGACGAAGCATAATAAAATTCATCTGCCCCGGGTTTTATCCCGGGGTTTTTGCTTTAAAGAGTAAGTTAATCATAGATATTGGGCATTTGATGCGGAAAATCATAAATAATGGGTATATACTATCTGGAGTCTGAAGCGATGGTAAGTTTTCTTATACATATAAATTTCTTAGGAGGTATATGCCATGATGTTTAAGGACAGATCTGATGCAGGTAAGAAATTAGCTGAATTACTATTGGAATATTCCTCTGAAGAGACTGTAGTTTTTGCTTTGCCGCGGGGTGGCGTTGCAGTTGCTGCGGAAATTGCCAAAGCTATAGATGCCCCATTAGATATAATTATTACCAAAAAAATTGGGCATCCATCAAATCCCGAGTATGCTGTATGCGCCTTGGCGGAAGACGGTGGTCCAATCTGCAACCAGTCAGAATTAGAAAGGCTGGGTAATCAGTGGCTTGAAGATGAAAAGAAGAAAGCTCGGGATGAGATTTTGCGCAGAAGAAAAGAGTATCTTGGAGATACATCACGAATTAACGTAGAGAATAAGATTGCAATAATTGTGGATGATGGAATCGCTACTGGACTTACAATGATTGCTTCAATTGAGGAGATGAAGAGACACAATCCAAAAGAAATAGTTGTCGCAATTCCAGTTGTTCCGCATTTGACAGCTTTAAGGCTGGAAGGTATGGTAGACAGGCTTGTGTCAATAGAATCTACAAGCAATTTTTTAGGAGCTCTAAGCGCTTACTATGATGATTTTACACAGGTAGGAGACGACGAGGTTAAAAATATCCTCAAAGAATTTTATTGAGAAAAATATTTAATTCAATTGCAAATTTGCAATTGAATTTTTTTTTATTTAATGATATTTTAGGATAGGAAAAAGTAAAAGACCTGTATGGATAAATCTAAATTATCAGGAGATGATTAAATGAGCAGAATCATGGTTGCATTGGGAGGGAATGCTCTGGGGAACGACCCGATTGAGCAGCTAATGCTGGTGAAAGAAACAGCCAGGCCTATTGCGGATTTAATAGAAGCGGGGCACTCTGTCGTAATATCACACGGAAATGGACCTCAGGTAGGAATGATTAATTATGCATTCGAGGTAGGAAGTAAAGCATCTGACAGGGTACCAGAAATGGGATTTCCTGAATGTGGAGCCATGAGCCAGGGGTATATTGGGTATCATCTGCAAAGTGCTCTTAGAAATGAACTAATTTTAAGGGGCATTGATAAACAGGTTGCAACAATTCTTACTGAGGTAATTGTTGATAAAGATGATTCAGCATTTTCAAATCCAACAAAGCCTGTTGGAGGTTTTTACAGTGAAGAGGATGCAAAAAAACTTGAATCCGAACTTGGCTATACGATGAAAGAAGATTCCGGCAGGGGTTATAGAAGGGTAGTTCCTTCGCCTAAACCGATTGGCTTTGTGGAATTAGAGGTAATTCGCACTGTTGTTTCAAATGATCATGTAGTTATCGCTTCTGGTGGAGGCGGAGTACCTGTGATACTAAAAAATGGAATGATCAGGGGGATTCCTGCTGTAATAGACAAGGATTTTGCCAGCGAGAAACTTGCTGAGCTTCTTGATTGCGATACGCTTTTTATACTGACAGCAGTCGACAGCGTGTCACTCAATTATGGCAAATCAAATCAGAATAACTTAAGCAGAGTTACGGTTAGAGAGTTGAAAGAATATGCTGATGCAGGTCATTTTGCACCTGGGAGCATGCTTCCAAAGGTTATTGCAGCAATGGAATTTGCACAATCAAAGACTGGAAGAAGGGCAATTATAGGCTCGCTAGATAAGGCTAAAGAAGCATTAGAGGGCAAATCAGGAACAATAATAGAAGGTTAAATAGTATGATAAGAAATGACGGTTGGTCGCAATAATCCAGTCGTCATTTTGTGTATTTGGCTAGAATATTTCGCCGCCAAAATGACAAATATCCCCATAATTCTGTTATAATAGCTATAATTGATAGATGATTTTACAAATGACAATGGTGAGGGGACGGTATAATGAGAATTCTTGTAACCGGTGGTTTAGGTTTTATTGGAAGTCATACAGTTGTAGAGCTCATAAAAAAGGGTCACTACGTTGAAATAGTTGACAATCTCAGCAATTCTAAAATTGAAATAACTGATAGAATAGAGAAAATAACAGGTATTTTACCTGTATTTCATCAAGCGGATGTAACTGATAAAAGTGCTATGAAAGAGATTTTTAAAGCGGGAAATTTTGATGGGGTTATGCACTTTGCAGGCTATAAATCAGTTAGCGAATCCATTGAAGAGCCAGTAAAGTACTTGTATAATAATATTGCAACTACACTGGTTTTGCTTGAACTGTGTGAAGAATTCAATGTTGACCGATTTGTATTCAGCTCATCTGCAACTGTATACGGCGATCAGCCATCCCCCCTCAATGAAGAAATGGAGTTGAAGGAAAGAACAAATCCTTACGGAGAGACAAAAGTCATAAACGAGGATATTCTGAAGGAATCTGGCAGATATAAGAGCGATTTTTCGGTTGCTATACTAAGGTATTTTAACCCGATTGGTGCTCATGAAAGCGGGCTTATTGGAGAAGATCCAAATGGAATTCCAGGAAATCTCATGCCGTATATAACGAGGGTAGCTAAGGGGATATTGTCTGAACTTAAGATATTTGGAGACGATTACGATACAGTAGATGGAACTGGGGTAAGAGATTATATACATGTGGTGGATTTGGCAAAAGGCCATGTTATTGCGATTGAAAGTATGAAGAATGGTATATCTATATATAATCTTGGTACTGGAAAAGGAACCTCAGTATTGGAACTTGTAGAGGCTTTCAAAAGAGTAAATAAAATTGATGTTCCCTATACTATTACAGGTAGAAGAGGAGGAGACTTAGCTGTTTCCTTTGCGGACGTATCAAAGATAGAAAGAGAATTGGGTTGGGTATCAGAAAAAACCATCGAAGATATGGTGAGAGATTCCTGGAAGTTTGAGAGTTTGAATAGCTAAACCTGGAGGGGTGGTTCGAATGATAAACATTGTAGCGTTTTTAGGGCCCAGTGGCTCGGGTAAGACTACTTTGCGCAATGAACTTAAAATGTTGAAAATAGTTACATATACCAGTAGAAAACCGCGAAAAGGTGAAATAGATGGAATCCACTATTTTTTTACTACTAAAGAGAATATTGTAGATATGTATGAAAAAGGTGAGCTATTGGAATACACCCAGTATCATGATTATCTATACGCTACCAGCATGAAAACCATCTCATATATTGTTGATGCGGGTGAAACTGCTTCCATAATAGTAGATAAGAATGGTGCGAAAAAATTAAAAGAGAAATTTGGAGATTCGGTTTTAGTTGTAGGTGTAACAGCTCCTGCCATCCAATGCGTAAGGAGAATGCAGGAAAGAAATGAACCTGAAATAGAAAGAAGACTTTCATCCTATGAAATGGAAGTAAAGCTGGCAAATAAGTACTGTGATGTAATTATTAATAACGCTGAAGAAAATTGGGAGAGATCTAAACTTCTGGTTAAAGTAATAGAATCGGGACTGAGCAGTCTTGACGATTAAATTAGCTGATAATATTTAAGATAAAAGGAAAAGAAAGCTGAAGGTATGCCATGGGGAATATCGCGGATTATCTGGATTGGAGAGGGGATCTCTCTTTCAGACAGGATGAATTTAACGAAGTAGATAATTTAATATTGTCAGTAATATGTTACAACGACTTCGGCGGTATAGTACCTGCACCTGGCGAAGAAGGCTATATTTTTTTAAAAGATGCAGCTAAAAGATTTAAACATGAAAAAGATATATCATTAATAGAAGATTTGCCTTTTTTAAATGAAATACCTGGATTTTTGGAAAAGGCTGCAGCTACAAAGCGATTTGGGAATCTGAAGCTTTCAAGCTACGCTGATCAACTGGATCAGGACAGGGCAAAACAATTTTCTGCGATGGTGTTTACTGTACGCGATGAATTCCATTTTATAGCGTTCAGGGGCACAGATGATTCTCTTGCTGGCTGGAAAGAAGATCTTCAGATGAGTTTTAAAGAAGAAGTGCAGTCTCAGAAAGAGGCTGTAAAATATACAACGCACGTTATGGAGAACTACACAGGAGAGTTCTGTATGGGTGGGCACTCGAAAGGCGGAAATCTGGCTGTATATGCGGCGTCTATGATGGATGGTGCTTACAAGGCGAGTATTATCGAAGTTTTTAATAACGATGGACCAGGTTTTCAGCACTCCTTCATAACTTCAGATGGATATCAGGAAATGCTTGATGGGATAGTTACTTTTCTTCCAGAGTCATCCATTGTTGGTATGCTACTCGAGCACTTAGGCGAGTACTATGTCGTAAAGAGTAGTGGGCACGGGCTATATCAGCATAATCCTTTTCTTTGGGAGGTACTGGGGAGTGAATTCGTATATAAACCAGGCCTGAGCGATGAGAGTATAAGAACCAACGATACAATTAAAACCTGGCTATTTCAGCTGCCAAAAGACGAGAGAGAGCGATTTGTTAATTTGATGTTCGAGGTACTTCAGAGCACAGGAGCTACTACATTTGGAGAACTGAACAAAGAAAAACTTGTAGCAGCAGAAGCTATGATAAAAGCTTTTAAAGACTTGGATAGAACTGCTCAAGATCACCTCAAGTCAACTCTTCAGTTGCTTTTTACAGAAGGACACAAGACTTTGCTAAAATCCATAACAGAAGACATCGGAGATTTTGTAAAGAAGAGAATTAGTAAAAGAATTTCTGCTTTTGAAAAAGAAGACACTTAAAAGGGGTGGTCAGCATGTTACTTAAAAATATCAGCATAATAGATGAAAATTTGGAAATATTAAGAAATACAAACGTGGTCGTCAAAAAAGACAGAATAGCTTATATTGGAAATGATATTCCAGATGATGATTACACGCATGTTTATGACGGAAATGGAAAGGTTCTGGCCCCAGGATTTTTTAACAATCACTGTCATGTTCCAATGACACTTTTAAGAGGTCATGGAGAGGGACTGCCTCTTCAGCGTTGGCTTACTGAAAGAGTATTTCCATTTGAGGCAAAACTTAAGCCTGTGGACTGTTACTGGAGCAGTCTTCTGGGCATAGCTGAGATGATTAAAAGTGGTGTGGTCAGTTTTACTGATATGTATTTTTTCATAGAAGATTTGGCTCAAGCTGTAGAAGAAAGTGGAATAAAAGCCAATCTATCACATGGATTGTCGTTTAATTCCAAAAGGCCATCATTGTTCGACTTGCAGGGGTATAAGGATACTGAAAAGCAGATTGAAATAGTCGGCGATAATAAAACAGGTAGAATCAAAGTTGATGTTGGGCTTCATGCGGAATATACTTCAAAAGAGAGCTTAGTTAGAGAAGTTGCTCAGTATGCAAAAGAAAGAGGACTCATAATACATACACATCTTTCAGAAACCAGGTCTGAGCACGAAAGTTGTAAAGAAAACAGAGGAATGACTCCAGCTGAATATTTTGACAGCTGTGGATTATTCGATAACCAGGTGACGGCAGCGCATTGCGTATGGGTAGAAGATAATGATATCGAGCTAATTAAGCGCAAAGGCGTTGTGCCTGTACACTGTCCTTCCAGCAATATGAAGCTTGGAAGTGGATTTGCGCCTATTAAGAAAATGGATGCAACCGGCATCCCAGTTACTATAGGAACCGACGGTGCATCTTCGAATAACAACTTAAATATGATAGAAGAGATACATCTGGCAGCTATGATTAATAAGGGAGCAGAGCTGGACCCAGAATTTATGTTTCCATCACAAGTTATGAAAATGTCAACTGTTAATGGAGCGATAGCACAAGGAAGAGCAGATTGTGGATTAGTTAAAGTTGGCAATAAAGCAGACTTTGTGGTCTATGACTTTGATAAACCTCATTTGCAGCCAGTGTATTATGAAATTTCAAATATTATTTTTTCAGCTCAGGCTGAGGATGTCTTTATGACGGTAATCGATGGTAAAGTCGTTTATAAAAATGGTGAGTTTAAGACTATTGATTTAGAAAGAGTAATATACGAAGTAAATTCCATAAAGAAAAGAATACTTACAGAACTTGAAATTTGAGAAAAACGGGGTTAAAAAAAGCTTTGATAGGGTATGGAGCAAATATTAAGGGACTGGAGGAGGGGTAGATTTGGAAGAGCGATATTTTGAAGGTGCAGATGCAGTATTAAACGATATCCAGAATGGAAGAGCTTTTCTAATCGTCAAAAAAGATGATAAAGTTAACATTATGCAGATTGGTTGGGGATTCATAGGCTTCATGTGGAATCATCCGCACTTAATTGTTGCTGTAAGACCTGTAAGATACACATATCAAATGATTAAAGATGCAGATGAATTTGTAGTAAGCATTCCTAAAAAGGGTGAAATGAAAGAAGAACTTAAGCTTTGTGGAACAGCATCAGGTTCAGAAGTTGATAAAGCTGAAGTTTGTAAATTTGAAATGATAGATAGCTCGCTAATCTCCGTACCTCGTATAGGAGGGTGCAGAGTAAGCTACGAATGCAAAATAACTTACAGAGATCACCTCGACCCAGAAGGTCTGGATGCTCATATTAATAGGGGAACTTACCCACAGGAAGACCACCACCTATTATTAATGGGTAGAATTGTTGAGATACACATGGAGGAATAATTTTAAAAATAATTAAATTTGCTATTGACAAGTATTCTAATAGTGATAGAATAAGAGGTAATTATTTAGTGTGCTAAAGCAAAACCACATTAAAGAATGCGATAATGGAGAGCATAACCGTGCTGAAGGATAAAGAGAGCCGATGGTTGGTGAGAATCGGTGACTGAAAACGGTGAATCCACTCCTGAGCAGACAGGGATGACCTGTCCGGTATGTAGCGCCGTTACACGCGAAAAGATCATTCGAAGTCTGGATGATGAATTAAGGTGGCACCGCGCGAGTATACTCCCGCCCTTGACTATGTTCAGGGCTGGAGTTTTTTGTTTTTTAAATACTAATTTGGAGGTATTGTGATGAAGAAAGTATTGGTAACAGAAAAGATTGCAAATGAAGGAATTGATTTAATGAGATTGAAAGGAATACAAGTTGATGTAAAGACAGACATCAAAAGAGACGATCTACTTAACTCTATTAATGAATATGATGCATTAGTAGTTAGAAGTGCTACTAAGGTTGACAAAGAACTAATTGATGCAGCTGAAAACCTTAAAGTGATAGGCAGAGCAGGAAATGGCATGGACAATATCGATATATGCTGTGCAGGCGACAAAGGTATAAGATGCGTCAATGCACCAGATTCGAATTCAGTTGCAGCAGCAGAGCATACTATTGGCTTGCTTCTTGCGACTTGTAGAAATTTAACAGCTGGTGATAGTACACTGAAAAACGGACAATGGGAAAGAAATAGGTTCATGGGAGTGGAGCTTTGGGGCAAAACTGTCGGCATAATTGGACTTGGCAGAATAGGTAAACTTGTAGCTACCAGATTGCAAGCATTTGGGATGAACATAATTGCCTATGATCCATTTGTATCCGAATTTGAAATGGCGAGATTAAATATCAAGAGTGTTCCTGAGATAAATGCACTTATGACAGTATCGGATTTTATAACGGTACATATGCCAAAGAATAAAGACACGGTTGGTCTGATAGGGAAAGAACAGTTTGCGTTAGCTAAAGCAAATTTGAGAATTATTAATTGTGCAAGAGGAGGGCTTATAGATGAAACAGCTCTCTACTACGCATTAAACGAAGGCAAAATAGCAGGAGCTGCTCTGGATGTATTCGAAAAGGAGCCGTGCACTGACAGCCCCTTATTCAATTTAGATAATGTAGTTGTAACGCCACACTTAGGTGCTAGTACAAAGGAAGCACAAAACAAAGCTAGCATGACCATAGCCAGCGAAATCATTGATTATTTCTTCAAAGATAACTGCATGATTGGCGCGAAATAGTTTTATTTTTCTTGTAATCTCCTATATAGAGTACGGAGACTGATTCCAAGCTCATTGGCCGACTGTATTTTGCCATCCATATCCCATCCGTTTCGGTCAAGAGCTGCAATAATTATGGAAGATTCATTTTTGGCGACTATGGATCTTAAGTCTGAGTCAGAGTATGAACTAAATATCCTTGGAGGAAGGCTCGAAGACCTTATTATCTGAGTATCCTCCATATTCATAGCGTACTCAATCGAATTTTCAAGTTCTCTTATATTGCCAGGCCATGAATGAGACATTATCTCATCTAGTGCCTGAGAATCAATACCTGAAATATTTTTTGTCAGCCTTTGATTCATATTGCCAATGAAGTGATTGACTAATAGAGGTATATCTGATTTTCTATCTCTTAAAGGTGGAATATTTAGAGGAATTACATTAAGTCTGTAAAATAGATCCTCTCTAAATTTTCCTTCCTCAATCAGTAAGTCAAGATCTTTGTTGGTAGCAGAAATAATTCTGACGTTTAATGGGATGTTAGTTATACTGCCGAGCCTCTGGATTACGCCATCCTGAAGAAATCTCAGAAGTTTTGCCTGAGAATGATGAGGAAGTTCACCAATTTCATCAAGAAATACAGTACCATTGTTAGCAAGCTCGAGGATTCCGGGCTTGCCTCTTTTTTTTGCGCCTGTAAAAGCACCTTCGTCGTATCCAAACAGCTCTGACTCAAAGAGGTTCTCCGGTATATTCGCGCAGTTAACTGGGATAAAAGGTTTATTCTTGCGATTTGATATATAGTGTATCGCTTTTGCCGCTATTTCCTTTCCTGTGCCCGATTCACCCGTAATAAGGACTGTAGAAGGAGATGATGCAATTTTTGATATCATCTCTTTTACTTTAAGGATATTCTCATCCTGTGTAATTATGTTGTCTAAATAGCTGTCTGATAGTGATTTTGTCAGACTACCGCTGTCATTTCTGTCGAGTCTTAATAGGTATCCTTCTATACCGTTGGGGCCAATGAGCGGAATTGAAAACAATTCTCCAGTAAATCCCTGGAAAGAACAGCTTCTACTGGAAGCATAAGGCGTGCTGAAAACCCACAATGTGACATCTTTAGGCAGAATCATATCTAAAGACTGGGCATAAAAATCACAATACGACAATAAGTTTTGAGTTCCTTCGTCCCATTGAAGCAAATATCCCTTTTTATCTATTAACATATAATTTTTACCAGAATCTTGTATGAGCCTTTCTACTGCTTTATTCATCACTCCAGGTTCTGCTTTTGAAACTTCATTAAAGGCATACATAGAAACAAGACCCGACATATAGCCTAATATTTTCATATATTTATGTATATTATTCTCGATCAATTCATGCCCTTCCTGTGTAAAAGACGTCATACTAATAACTCCTATAGGCTCTTCATCAAGTTTTACACAGGAGAGTATTTCAATAGTAGATGGACAGTCGTTGGCAAATCTGCATCCAATGCACGAGCTCATATGCCCAGGTTTGTTTACTACGACATTTCCAAGATTCAGTACTTCTTCTATCGATGCAGTATGCACACTCTGTCCTTTTCTCTTAAGGTAGACCTGAGTGCTACTAACTAACTCTGCCTCCGTATCAAATATTGCATATTCCATATTAGTAAGAGTAGACATAGTAGCAATAATTTCATATAAATTATTCTTTATTGATTTTAAATCCAAATCATCATCTCCTTGACAAATAAGACAAATTAATTGACAAATACGACAATTAAATTATACACTCTAGACTTTAATAAAACAATGCCCATTATTTAAAAGAGTGTAGTTTAGCGTAGTATGGAGATAAACCACTAGTAAAAATAAGATTCTTTAGTTGGCATGGAAAATGCATTAGTAATTACTGAAGGATTTGAAAAAGTAGTTTAAAGGAGGAATATTAATGGATAATCCTATGGATTTTACAGGGAAAGTAGTTGTAATAACTGGAGGGGCTGCAGGTATTGGGCTTGGTACAGGCAAACAATTTGCAGAGTATGGTGCAAATGTAGTACTTTTAGACATTAATGAACAACAAGGACAAAATGCTGTTGAAAATTTTGGTGAACATAAAAACAGAGCGACTTTCATGAAATGTGATGTTACCGATGAAGATAATGTAAGGCAGGTTATTGACAATATCGATAAGAAATTTGGCAAAATTGATGTTCTTTTCAATAATGCAGGTGTAACAGTCAGAAAGACTGTTGAAGACCTCACTGTAAATGAATGGGACTTTGTACTTGGAGTAGGCCTTAAGGGGACTTTTTTAATGTCAAAACACGTCGTTCCAGTTATGGCGAGAAATGGCGGTGGAAGCATAGTTAATACTGGTTCTGGCTGGGGTCTTAAAGGTGGAGATAAAGCTGCAGCTTACTGCGCAGTAAAAGGTGGGATTGTAAATCTGACCAGGGCTATGGCAATAGATCACGGTGCACAGAACATTCGCGTAAATTCAGTAAACCCTGGAGATACCGATACGGCAATGCTAAGGGATGAAGGAAGACAACTTGGTGAGACTGAAATAGATAAATTCCTGGTGGATTCAGCTAAGGGAAGACCTCTCGAAAGACTTGGGACTCCTGAAGACATAGGGAAAGCAGTAATGTTCTTATGCAGCGATATGGCATCATGGATTACCGGAGCCGCTCTTGTTGTAGATGGCGGCGGAATAGCATAAAGAGGAGGATTATAAATATGAAAGATTTTGGTTTTAAGAGTCACCCGTACATACCAAATTCGGGGGAGAAAACTCAGAGAGAAATGCTTGAATATTTAGGCTTGGAATCACTTGATGACCTTCATGCAGAGATTCCAAATGACTTAAAGTTAAATAGAGCTCTAGATTTACCAAAACCATATGGTTCAGAATACGAGCTTAGACGAGCAATTGAAAAGATGCTCGCTAAAAATACTTCTGTAAAGGAAAACATCAGCTTTCTGGGTGGAGGATGCTGGCAGCATTATGTTCCAGCAATTTGTGATGAAGTAAACAGTAGATCTGAATTTCTAACTGCGTATGCAGGTGAGCCATATAACGACCACGGAAGGTTCCAGACTCTGTTTGAATACGAATCTCTTGTAGCAGAGCTTCTAGATATGGAAGTTGTCAACGTTCCAACTTTTGATTGGGGGCAAGCTGCAGCAACTTCAATTAGAATGTCCTCAAGAATTACAGGAAGAAAGAAAGCGCTTGTCGTTGGAACTGTAGACCCAGATAAGCTTATGATAATTGAAAACTACTGTGACCCAGGAGTTGAAATCGGGAAGATTAAGTACGATGAGAATACTGGTCTATTGGATATTGAAGATTTAAAAACAAAACTTAATGGCGATATTGCAGCTGTATACTTTGAAAATCCATCATTCCTTGGGTTTGTCGAAACAAATGGAGAAGAAATATCGCGATTGACTCATGAGGCTGGTGCAATTTCTGTTGTTGGAGTAGACCCAAGTAGTTTGGGAGTATTGGAACCGCCATCAGCATATGGAGCAGACATAATATGTGGGGAGCTTCAGCCTCTAGGAATGCATATGAACTATGGAGGAGGTCAATCAGGATTTATATCAACTAAAAATGAAGAAAAGTTTGTCATGGAATTTCCATCAAGACTTTTTGGTATCGCCCCAACAATTGTAGAAGGCGAGTATGGATTTGGAGACGTCGCATATGAAAGAACTTCTTTTGGAAACTTGAGAGAAAAAGGTAAAGAATACGTTGGGACACAGACTGCGCTATTGGGAATCACTGCGGGCGTTTACCTATCAACTATGGGACCAAAAGGGATGGAAGAGCTTGGACAGAATATCATTCAAAAATCAATGTATACAATAGGGGAACTCTCAAAGATTAAGGGAGTGAAAGGTTCAAAGTTTGATAGCTTTAACTTCAAAGAGTTTGTGGTTGATTTCAGTGAGACAGGTAAGACAGTCAATGAAATTAATAGTGAACTTATGAAGAAAGGTATATTTGGTGGAAAAGACCTTTCCGAAGCTTTTCCAGAACTTGGAGAAACCGCTTTATATTGTGTGACAGAAATTCACTTAAAAGAAGATATAGACAGGCTGATACAAGCCATTAAAGAAATCGTTGAATAATAATCTAAAGAAAGGACTGGTTATATGAAGCGCATTAAACGAACCGGAAGAGTCAGAAGCTTCCATCAAGCCAGGTGGAACGAGCCAATAGTATTTGAACTCAATACTGAAGGCGAAAGAGGCATATTAGTCCCTAAAGCCGAAGAAGAAATATATGAAAAAGTAGGAAATGGATTTGACAGCATTCCTGAAAGCATGAGGAGAAAAGCTCCTCTTAAGCTTCCTGAAATAAATCAGAAGAGAGTTCTTATGCACTACTTAAGGCTTTCACAGGAAACCCTTGGTGGAAACATAAATGTCGAGATAGGGCAGGGAACCTGTACAGTGAAGTACAATCCAGTAATCAACGACCAGTTGGCAGCATCTGAAAAAATATCTGAGCTTCATCCTCTGCAGGATACTTCAACTACGCAGGGAATTTTAGAAATTATGCACAAAACTGACCTTATGATGAGAGAAATTTCGGGGATGGATCATTTTAGTTTCCAGGCAGCAGGTGGTTCTCAGGCTACTATGACTATGGCCTCAATCGTGAGGATGTATCATAGGCTGAGAGGCGAGGAGGAGCAGAGAGATGAAATAATTACTACTGTATACTCACATCCATCAGATGCAGCAGCTCCTGCTCTTAAGGGATACAAGATTATCACTATAATGGCAGATGAAAACGGACACCCAGATTACGAAGCATTTAAAGCAGCAGTAAGTGAAAGGACAGCAGCTTTTGTAGTTGCCAATCCTGAGGACACAGGAATATTTAACCATAGAATAAAAGAATTTACTGAGATGGTTACAAAGGCAGGAGGTCTCAACTGTTATGACCAGGCAAACGCCAATGGATTGTTTGGTGTAGCGAGAGCCAAAGAAGCAGGTTTCCACATGTGTTACTTTAACCTGCACAAATCATTTGGAACACCCCATGGCTGTGGTGGACCAGGATCAGGTGCTGTCGGGGTAATATCAGAGCTTAGAGATTATCTTCCAAAGCCTCTGGTAGAGTTTGACGGCGAAAAATATTTTCTTGATTACAATCTTGAGAATAGCATAGGGAAAGTTAGAATTTTCTACGGAACTCCCCAAGTTATACTAAAGGCTTATAGTTGGATAATGAGTCTTGGTGCAGAAGGTCTTTACGAAGTAGCTAAAATTGCAGCCCTAAATAATGTTTATCTAATTAAGAGGCTTTTAGAGTACAAAGGTCTCGAGTTGCCGTATAGAGAGGATATCCAAAGAATTGAGCAAGCAAGATACACAATGGAAAAGATAACTAAAGACACAGGATTCAGTTCTGGAGATGTAGCCAGAAGAATGATGGACTTTGGAATGCACGTATGGTCCAGTCATCATCCGTTCTATATTCCAGATCCATTGACATTAGAGCCGACAGAAACTCCTTCTAAAGAAGATTTAGAAGAGTATATTGAAACTCTGCATCAAATTTTTGATGAGGCGTATAACAATCCTGAGATAATAAACAGTGCTCCAAATAACAGCACTATTCATATGGTAGACGAATCAAGCTTGGATGATCCAGAAAAATGGTGCCCAAGCTGGAGAGTATATTTAGAAAAAACAAAGGATAATTAGTAGGTGTTAGTATGATAAAAATTGGGCTGATAGTTAATCCAATAGCAGGCATGGGTGGCAGAGTTGGGCTGAAAGGTACCGATGGAATGGCTGTCCTTGCAATGGAGATGGGAGCAGTCGCTGAAGCCCCCCAAAAGACGGTGGCTGCCCTGAATCAGCTCATCCACCTTAAAGATCGCGTAACTTTTCTTACATGCTCAGGCGATATGGGTGAAAATGAGTGCATCAAAGCGGGTCTAAATTACGAGATTGTATATGAGACGGGTTCAAAGACCTCGTCTGCTGATACTGTATCAGCAGCACATATTATGGTTGAAAAAGACATTGAATTGCTGATATTTTCAGGTGGGGATGGAACAGCAAGGGATGTATGCAAGGCAATAGGCGAAGTTGTACCTTCCATAGGAATACCTTCTGGAGTAAAAATCCATTCTCCGGTATACGGCAGCACTCCTGTTGCAACTGGGAAAATAGTAGCTGCATTTATCGAAGGCAAAAAAGTGGAACTTATGGAGGAAGAAGTAGTAGACATTGACGAGGAAGCTTATCGAAAAGATATGGTACTTACAAAGTTATATGGATATTTGAAGGTTCCAGTATTCGGTGGGCTTGTTCAGAATAGAAAGGCTCCTACTCCGCTTACAGACAAGGCTTCGCAGATGGCTATTGCTCTGGATGTAACCGATAACATGAAAGAAGATGTATATTATATTGTCGGCCCTGGAAGCACAACTAAAGCCGTTATGGATTCACTAGGACTAAAGAAAACTCTATTAGGTGTTGATATTGTTAAAAATCGAAAGCTTGTAGGGGCAGACTGTAGTGAAAGAGAAATCCTCGAAATTATTGGAGATTCTGTGACAGCTATCATAATAACTCCAACGGGAGGACAGGGATATCTATTGGGAAGAGGAAATCAGCAGATAAGCCCTGAAGTACTTAAAAGAATCAATAAAGATAACATTATCATCATTGCTACGGAATCAAAATTGGTTCAGATGAGAGGTAAGCCATTTATGATTTACACAGGTGATGAAAGACTAGACAATTATTTTTCAGGTTATTACAGAATAAGGACCGGTTATGGGATGACTAAGATGTATAAAGTTGGGGATTAGCTGGTTGAGGAGGTGAAACAGGTTAAGCAGTTGTCCGTAGAAGTATTTGCAGAGAGCAAAATAAAGAGGAGGCAGACAAATGGGTTTTATTAAATTGACGCCAATCTTTCTATTGGCCGGGTTAATGATTTCAGGAATGGACTTGGTAATGGCAGCTCCACTAGCAACAATTTACGCTGCTGTAATAGCAATGATAACTGAAAGACACAAGTATGATGAAGTAATGGAAAATGGTTTTAAGGCAGTTAAAGAAATGATAGTTGTATTTTTTATACTTATGCTTGCCTATGCAGTTGCTGAGTCGTTTATGGCAACAGGAGTTGGGGCTTCCATAATAATTATTTCACTTAAGCTTGGAGTTACTGCAAAGACAGTAGCTGTAGTTGGTTTCGTAGTAACGAGTCTTCTTTCAATTGCTACAGGAACATCCTGGGGAACCTTCGCAGCATGCGCGCCTGTATTTTTATGGCTTAATCACATAGTTGGAGGAAACGTAATACTTACAGCAGCAGCTATCGCTGGCGGTTCCTGTTTTGGAGATAATATTGGACTAATATCCGATACTACAGTAGTAAGCTCCGGATTACAGAAAGTACAGGTTACAGACAGAGTAAGACATCAGGGCGTATGGTCTGGACTGCTCTTGTTAGTTTCGGGAGTAGTTATTTATTTTGCAGCCGTTTCAATGGGATTGGCTTCTACAGTTGGAAATGCAAATGAAGCAATAGCTTCTATCCCTGCTGAAGTTTTCGAAAGACTTGCTGAAGTAAGGCCTGCTGCTGTAACTTTGCTTGAGCAGGTAAGTGAAGGCGTACCGATATATATGGTCGTACCAATGCTTATTGTAATTGCTGTAGCTTTTAAAGGTGTACCGACGATGGTTTGCCTTGGATTAGGAATAATTTCTGCACTTGTATTTGGCTTAATAGCAGGAACTGTTACATCAATCGGAGAGTTTTTGGAATTAGTACAGGCTGGATTTGAATCAGCAGGTGAATGGTCAGTAGTAATGATGCTTTGGATAGGTGCATTTGGAGGTATAATGAGCAGTATTCACGCCTTCGAACCTATATCAAGATTTATACTGAGAATTTCCAATAGTGTAAGACAACTGATGTTCTGGAATGGAACTTTATGTTTGATAGGAAATGCAGCGCTTGCAGATGAAATGGCTCAGATAGTAACAATAGGGCCAATAATTAAAGAGATGACTGATGAAAACGTAGAAGCCAGCGAAGAGGACATGTATACTCTAAGACTTAGAAATTCAGCGTTCTCTGATGCTATGGGAGTGTTTGGTTCACAGCTGATACCATGGCACTGCTATATGGGATTCTACCTTGCGGTATGTATGGCTGTCTATCCACTACATAACTTTACAGCCTTTGAAATTATCGCTCACAACTACATGGCATGGATTGCTGTTGGTTCAATGCTGTTACTGACACTTACTGGCCTTGATAGATTTATTCCTCTGTTCAAATTACCATCTGAACCAGATGTTAGATTGAAAAAGAATAAATCTACTTCAAAGGAAGCAACTGTACAATAAATAAAAGGATTGGAAAAAGCGAGGCATAAAAGCCTCGCTTTATTTTTAAAATTTTCCAGAATGCAGCGACTATATTTTAAAATCTATGTTATAATTATAACATAGTCAGGTTAAAGTTGTTTTGTGCTTGTTGTTGAAAGGAGTAAAATATGAATTCTAATTTGCTTGGAAGATACATAATTGCTCTCACAAACCTCTACGGGATAGTACCAGAAAAAAAGGTAGTTGAAATATACAATCTCTATAATACTCCAGATGCAAATTTGGGTGATCTTGAAATTTCAGTGGCTCAGTCAAATCTACCAATGAAACTTATCACTAGGAGGGCAGGGTATTTTCTTAAGGATTATTTAATCTTTGAAGATCGTTTTTTGGATATACTTAGGCTACAAGAGGGAACTGAATACTATATACCAGAGCGCAACGAACTACTTATGTATGAAGATGAATTTTGGTTTAAACAATCAAAGATTTTTCATGATTTTAATGAAAGCCTATGGGATTATTTTGAACTGGATTATAGAAAGCACAAACATATAACCGAGCTCCTCCTTATGGACTGTCAACTTGGGCTTGACATTAAAGAGATAATGGAAGAGCTCAGCAAGAATAAGCTGGAGTTTGACTCCGTCGAAGATATGAATATTTTCATGCGCAGATTTCAAAAACTCTGCAGAAACACTAGAAAATGGCAATACAAAGGCCATACATATAATGAACTAAACTCAGGCAACAGGTTTAAATTTGCTAAAGGCAAGCTTAAAAAGATTTTTTCTCTTCAGAAGAATTAATTTACATCATCAAAGCTCCATGGTTTCTCCAATATTTAATATCTTAGTTTCACTCCAAATGTTTTTTTCTTCAAATTCTTTGGGATCAGCTACTATTACAGGAAAAGTATCATAGTGCATCGGGACGGTAACCTTAGGCTTTATAAAGGATACAGCCCTTACGGCATCGTGTATATCCATGGTGTAATTGCCTCCTATGGGAAGCAAAGCAACGTCTATGCTTTCTTCTTCCAGAAGTTGCATATCCATAGTTAGTCCTGTATCACCAGCATGGTAGATCTTTTTACCATCTATTTCTACAACAAATCCTCCAGGATTGCCCCCATTTCTTGGACCCTTGCTGGTAGGAATTGCTGATCCATGGAGTGCAGGTGTCATTTTTACTGTTCCAAAATCAAATTTAAATCTTCCTCCGATGCTCATTCCATGAGTTTTCAATCCGTGCTCTGAAAAGTAATCTACAATTTCTGCATTAGAAATTATGAGAGCCTGGTTCTCTCTGGCGAGTTCTATGGCATCTCCAATATGATCGCCATGACCATGAGTAATGAATATGTGCGTCAGCCCTTTGATTTCATTAGGTTTAATGGCTGAATTAGGGTTTCCGGACAAAAATGGGTCAAATATAGCTTTGAAATTTTCTTTTTCAAGAATAAACGCTGAGTGTCCAAGGTATTGCAGCTTCATAAAAATCTCTCCTTTCATATATCCATTTTTACTATACCCAAAATGCCTTTGTATTATATAATGATATTGGCAGTGGGTATTTTTTTATATGGGAGGTGCTAAAGTGAAACTTCAGCATATCAGAGAAGAAATTGTTGAATATGGGAAAAAACTCAGCAAGGAATCACTTACTAAGGGTACAGGAGGAAACCTGAGCGTTTTCCATAGAGAGACTGGGATTATGGCTATTTCGCCAAGTGGAATAGATTATTATGAGATTAAACCAGAACAGGTAGTGCTCCTTGATGTTGAGATAGGTTCAGTTATTGAAGGGGAAGCTTTGCCTTCAAGTGAAAGAGATATGCATAGGATTTTTTATAAATACCGAGATGATATAAATGCAATTATTCACACTCACTCAACATTTGCAACTGCAATTTCATGTCTAAATATAACTTTGCCGGCTGTTCATTACCTGGTAGCACTGGCAGGTGTAGATGTGCCCTGTGCCGACTACGCAACTTATGGCACTGTAGCACTTGCTAAAAATGCATTTAAGGCAATGGAAGGCAGAAAGGCATGCTTATTGGCAAACCATGGGATGCTCTCAGGTGGAAAGAGTCTATCTGAGGCTTATAATATAGCTGAGGGGATTGAATTCTGTAGTGAATTATATTACAGAGCAAAATCTATTGGAGAACCTGTAATATTGCCCAAAGATGAAATGCTGAGGGTTGTTGAGAGATTCAAAGATTACGGGAAAAAATGGGAAGAGCATGACATGATATAAATTTGTTAATAAAAATAGTTGTCTTTTTCAATTGCTTTACTCTAAAAGGGTGATGTACAATGGAGGTAGAAATGATAGTGTTAACTAAAGTATGAAAAACCAAATTAAAAAAATGAACTAAATAAAATTAAATTTACTAAAAAAGATGAAATTTTAAAGAAGGAAATCACAAAAAGCAAGAGATATTCTAAGGCCATTTCCATCCAACCTCTCT